>PVMK01130883.1_pt1 | contig 83885 bp, 86 predicted proteins | sample 1853481 | NCBI WGS metagenome assembly PVMK01 (sample SAMN08533507, study PRJNA380276) | Marine sediment metagenome, whole genome shotgun sequencing project.
TGACCGATTCTGCTGCTGCCGCTTCCGCCTGGGCCAGTGGTGAGAAATTCCGCAATGGAGAGATCTCTTGTCATGACGACGATCAAAATGGAAGATGCGAACCAGCACCTGGCCCTACCATCCTGGAGATTGCCAAGGCAAAGGGGAAAGCAACAGGCTTGGTGGTCACCTCAACCGTTACCCACGCCACTCCAGCTGCCTTCGGTTCCCACGTTCCATCGAGGCGCTGTGAGAAAGAGATTGCCCGGCAATACATACAGGTTACTGAAGTGGATGTAATCCTCGGGGGTGGCCGAAAGAAATTCAAATCCACTGAAAAGCAGGCCGACGAGTGTGGCACCTTCGGCGACTTCATTACAGATGCAGCGAGGAAAGGTTATCAAGTCGTTTACACTAAGAAAGCACTGGACGGTGTTGTGGCAAAGGGCTCAAGAAAGATTTTGGGGCTTTTCACTCCAAAGGGGAAAACCCCGGAACTTTTTCGTCTCTATCCAGAGGAGCACTACCAGGCAGAAGAGCCCACACTGCCCCAAATGACAACAGCAGCTCTTGAGAGTGTAGAAAAAGACGAGGATGGTTTCTTTCTTTTAGTGGAAGGATCTCAAATCGATTGGGCCAGCCACCGTAACGATGTTGCCTACCAGATCGGTGAAGCCCTAGCTTTCGACGAAGCAGTGAAGGTGGTACTGGATTGGATCAATGAGAAGCCAAATCGAAGGCAAAACACCCTGGTAATTATCTCAGCCGATCATGAGACCGGTGGCTTTGCTATCAGTGGTGCCAGAGGAAGGAAATACAAACGCGGTGATATAGTTGATCATGGTTGGACCAGCAAAGGACACACGGCCGAAGACATGCTGATCTGGAGTCAAGGGCCTGGAAGCAAATTTCTGGGTAGGGCTGTCGACAACACTGATCTCTACCAGGTCATGAAAGATGTTCTATTTTAGATTGCGGATTTAAGATTTAAGATTGCAGATTTAAGAAGGAAGTCCGCAATCTACAATCCACAATCTAAAGGTGTCCATACCTATCCAATGCCTCAATGAGACCCATACCCTTGCGGATGTCTTCTCTCGCCTTGGAGTCCTTGTCAGCCCATTTGCCAACCTGAGCTGTGATTTCGTCAACGAATCCGGCTGCAACGATAATCACCCCATCATCATCAGCGACAACTATGTCACCAGGCGTCACCGTCACCCAATCTTCCAGAGCTCCACGCACCCGGATGGGGACTTGACGGTCGGATACGCGCCAGCGCCCGATAGCCTGGGCCGGCGTGCGGTAGCGCACCATCATGGCCAATTCCAGGGTCCTCAGGTAAGCTACATCTCTCACCCCCCCGTCCACCACCACTCCAGCGCAACCCCTTGCTTTCATGGCCTCGGTCAGCAAATCGCCAAAGCAGCACACTCCCTGAATATCGTTCCCGGCCCATACCGGCACAACGCCAGGAACCATGGCATCTATGGCGGCCAGTTTGGCTCGATCGCCACTTCCCGACCAGTGGTGTGATTCCCCGGTAATTGTGTAGGCTGGGCCAATGAATCTTACACCCGGGCCCGGCATGGGAAAAAGATAGTTGTCCAGAATCGGCGGCAAAAGATCCATGGTATCGAACACATCAGAAATAACTGCCGTGCCTGCCTCCATCAAAGTGTCCAGAGATACTTCCATTTGTTGACCTCCAGAGTTAGCTGAAATCCCAAACTCCAAGCACCAAATCCTAGGGTTTCAGGTGTCGGGTGTCAGGTGTCAGGTGTCAGGAAAAAAAACATAGAAGATGAACACTGAAACCTTAATCTTTGTGATTTATTGTCAGGAGATTATTCTGGATGAATCACCTTCATCTTAGCGTCAATCAGTTCTTTGTGAGTGAGGCGCAACAGATTAGCCAGTTTGTGGACCAGATAATCTTCATGCTTGTCAAGTTTTCCATCCGTATATATGACTTTCCATACCATCTCAATGATCTGGCTCTTTTCATCCGTGGAATAATTCTGATTAATAAGCCTTGCAAACTTCCACAAGTCTATACTTCTCTTTAACTCTTCATTCGCAGCTTCAATGAGCGCAGCAGCATGTTCATCGGATAGATCATAATCTTTCTTTATAATATTGATGATACTCTCTCTTTCTGACTCGCTGAACTCGCCATCTATATGAGCCATCTCGAGCAAAAGAGCACATGCTGCCATCCGGACATCATGAGATGTGGTTTCCTTCTCAGCTTCAGAAACGTCACTCCTACTCTTGCCGAAAAACTTCTTCACGAGATCAATCATATCCTGGATTACCTCCTGGTACTTCGGTAAAGAATCTCAGGGTTTCAGGTTTCAGTGTTCGGGTTTCAGCTCTTTTGCTTTTCCTCCCTGACACCTGACACCTAAATCCTTAGTCATCGTGATTTGTAATTTCCATTCTTCAATCTGCAATCCCCAATCCTTTAGTACCTGACAGCCCTGATTACAAAGTAGACCCCCACAATGACCATAAGCACCGAGGAGATCTTGTAGATCACATCTCTTCTTTTCAACCAGCCGAGATCGGTAAGCTTTGCGATCAACAGCAGGGCAACCACCGTCCCCAGGCCAAATGACAGCATAATCCCCACACCAATGAGTAAACCCTCCAGGGTGCTCTGGGTTTCCATGCCAGCCCGCGCCGCAGCAAGAAGGGCCGTATACACTGGCCCGCATGGTAGCAGGCCCAGCAGCATTCCTAACGGATAGTATGTCCCCGTTGATCTTGCTTCAGACAGCTTACGAAACCCTCGTGATAATACACCCTGGGGGTTGTAATAATCCCCGAAAATTACGCCCAATGGTATCCAGCCGGCCATGGCAAGCCCCATCACCACAATGAGCATGCCGGTAAGGATCATCACACCTTTCTGGAAGCTGGCAATGCTGGCGACTACCCGGGTAAAGGAACCGGTGGCTCCCATAACACCTCCGAGTAAGCCATAGGTGGTGATCCGTCCACCATTGTAAAGCAAGTGAGGGACAAGTACCGACCGCCCCTTCAAGCTGAGTGAAAGGGAGACGACGATCGGCCCGCACATGCCGATGCAGTGACCAAACCCAACAGTAAGGCCTGTGGTAAAAAGGACGAAATATATCGTCTCAGTAGATAACATCAAAGACAAACTCCACCGAACCCACATCGGGAACCGTAACCTTAGCCTTCCAGGTCCGGCGGCCGCTGGGGCATCGGACGATGACTCCTTCACCCCGGTAAACCAGCTCTCCAGCCGGCTTAAGAATAACCCGGTTTCTCCCCATATTCATGCCAGGCATACCTAAATCAATGTAAGGGGCGGCCACAGGATTCTCACCCGCAAAAGTGACAGTAAAGGTGAGGTCGTGCATTGCTTTTACCGGCTTCGGCTCAATATCCAGGCTCACCTTGGTTCCAGATATATGGGCCCAGCAAGGTCCGGCATTGACCTTGCACTCCACCCTTACAGTTTTACCCTGACCACTGCAGATCGTGGCCGAAATAGTAAACATAATCAAACTTAGCAACGCAATAAACAACCGGATTTGAACCTTCGATTTCATGGGGAATCCCCAAACTAAGTGCCTAAAGTGAGCTAAAATGCCTAAAATTTGTGTAACTGGTCAACTAGAGCAAAGAATATAGTTGAACTACTTCTATTTCTCAACCATTAAAGGCAGAGCACGTTCAGCCCACAAATTAACCGCCATTTTAGACATTTTAGACACTTTCGGCAGTTTAGGCATTTGCCTCTCCTTAGACACTTTAGCTCATTTCAGTTAGCTCCTGGTTGCATAGGCTAAATTCGTACCTATATTTGGAGGATCTATTTGCAGATTGAATTGTTGCATTGTAGACATTTTTACTCACAACTTCTGCACAGGAGGCCTTAGATGGCACATTTGCTCTATATCGAAGCTTCACCACGCAAGAAAAGATCCGCTTCAATTGAAGCTGCAAGAACCTTTATAAGCGAATATGAACGCACTCACCCAGATGACGTAGTTGAAACCCTGGATCTCTGGGCAACTCACCTTCCTGAGTTCGATGGGCATGTTATTGATTCAAAATATGTCATCCTTCATGGTCTGGAGCACACAGAGGAACAGAGGCAGGCCTGGAAAGCTGTAGAGGATGTGATCGCCCAGTTTACCAGGGCGGACAAATATCTTTTGTCACTGCCCATGTGGAATTTCGGCATCCCCTACAAATTGAAACACTACCTCGATGTGATCGTCCAGCCTGGATACACCTTCAGCTTCAGTCCTGAAGAGGGGTACAAGGGTCTTATGACCGGCAAGCCCATTGCCACCATCTACGCGCGGGGTGGCGCTTACGGTTCCGGTACCGGAGCTGAGACCTACGACCTGCAAAAAGCTTATCTGGAGCATATCCTGACATTCCTTGGCTTCAGTGACTTTCAGACCATACTTGTCGAGCCCACCCTGGTATCTCCTGAAGATAAGGAAAAGATTATGGAAGCAGCCAGAGAGCAGGCCAAGGCTGTTGCGGCGGGCTTTTAGCAGAAAACACACTACGCTTTGCGCCTTGCTTCATACCTAGACAAACTGGAGGGACTGGAGTATTATTCTGGGGTTGCAGACTCTGAGCATCTGTAGAACCAATGCGAATCTGAAAATGCCAACGAGGAGGACTTGATGTCAGTCATTACAATCAGCAGGGAATGTGGTGTGGATAGCGAAGAAGTGGCATCTCTTTTGGCGAAAAAACTGGGTTGGGAATACATCGGTAAACAGTTAGTGGCGAAGATTGCCAGGGAGCTACGTATCTCTAAAGGCGAAGCTGAGGCGTTTCTTCAGGATGCGCAATCGCGTCTTCTGCGTTTCGTGGATCGATATACTTGTACGCTGATACAAAAGGTGGTTGATCGCGAGCGCGGCTGCCTGGACGACGAGAGCTACTTCAAAACCGTCAAGAAATTGGTAGAAGATGTTTATGAGGACAGGAATGCTATTATTCTCGGCTGGGGTGGGATGTGTCTTTTGCGGGATAAACCCGATGTGCTTAATGTTCGGCTGATCAAAGATGAGGAAGGAAAAATTGACACCATCATGGAGCGTTTCAATATAGACCGGAAAGCAGCCAAATATCACATCGACAGAGAAGAAAAGGATTCAAAAAGCCTGATAAAGCACTATTTCAAGGTAGACTGGAATGACGCTTCTCTCTACGACTTGGTTATCGACATGGGGAAGACTACCGTTGAGGATGCCGCAAACACTATCATTGAAAATCTTAAACTCAAGACATCCTAACATAGACCAACTCTGCGACTGCGCCACTGGTCTTATTATTTCACATGTCTAAACCCTACCGCGGACTCGGGCCAGAGTAAAATACTATAAATCTCCGCTTCATTTGAAGAATGTTAAACAACTACAAATCATTACCGACCACCCTTGTGGCGGACTATATTGTCCGGCCCGCAGAATCCTTCTTCAAGAAAGAGGCTTCCAGCAGTGTGCTATTGCTCCTGGCCAGCCTTATTGCAGTGGCCTGGGCCAATTCCACATTTGCCCCTGCTTACCACCACCTTTTGCACACAAATCTCACCTTAGCGCTTGGCGAACTCCGCATCACCAAGTCACTCGTCCACTGGATAAATGATGGTCTCATGACCTTTTTTATTTTTGTCGTGGGATTGGAGATCAAACGGGAAATTCTCGTGGGCGAACTTTCGTCCCCCAAGAGTGCTCTGCTACCTGTTGCTGCTGCCCTGGGTGGGATGCTCCTCCCCGGCGCCATCTATTTTGTGCTCAATCGTGGCACTGCCACGGCAAATGGCTGGGGCATACCCATGGCCACCGATATCGCCTTTGCTTTGGGGGCCATTGCCGTGTTCGGTAGGAAGCTGCCTGTCGGCCTCAGAGTCTTTCTTTCTGCTTTTGCCATTGCAGACGACCTGGGAGCAGTAATCATTATCGCTTTTTTCTACACCAAAGAGATCGTCTGGAGCTACCTGATTATCTGCATTTTTTTCGTCTTGGGACTTGTTGTCGCCAACCTCCTTTGGGTCAGGTGGACGCTCCTCTATGCCCTTCTTGGTCTTGGCATTTGGATTGCTGTGCTCGGCTCTGGAATTCACCCCACTGTGGCAGGATTTGTGGTCGCCATGTTCATTCCGGCTCGGGGCAAATATGACACTGATCGATTCGTCAAGAAAGTCAGGAAAATCCTGGATGAGTTTCACTGTGAGGAACAGAGCTGCGGCTATTCAATCCTCTTGAACCAAGGACATCTCAGTGCTGTACACGCACTGGAACTGGCCTGTCATGACGTAGAAACTCCTTTGCAGAGGATGGAGCATTCCTTACATCCTTGGATTGCTTTCGTGCTCTTGCCGGTCTTCGCCTTTGCCAACGCTGGACTGTCTCTCAAGGGAATAAATGTCGCCAGTGTCCTCGCTCAGCCCCTCACCATTGGTATCGCCCTGGGGCTGCTGGTTGGAAAACCGCTGGGCGTTACCTTGTTTTCCTTTCTTGCTGTCAAAACGAACATAGCGGTACTCCCAGCCGGGGTCAGGTGGTCGCATATCATCGGAGCCGGCATGCTCGGGGGAATAGGTTTTACCATGTCGTTGTTCGTCTCCAACCTTTCCTTCGTCTCACCAGATCTACTCAACTACTCCAAGCTGGGAATCCTTTTGGGCTCTATTCTCTCGGCCGCAGCGGGACTTCTGTTTTTAACGTGTGAGTGCTCTTTACAAAGCAGACGGGAAGCAGCCTCGTCAACGTAATCAAAGGCAACGAACGTTCCTGGAGTACGACCTTAAGGACGGTCTTATCCACGGCCGCAGCAGGCTATTCGTCTAACATCCGGGGTAGAATCACTTTGATCTATCTCCGTGAACTTGGCCCTGAGCGCTGGACACTCTAGAAACAGATATAAACGCTTCTCCAGGTCCGCCTTCCGGTATTCCTCCACAATGCTCTCAGTGCTCCTCATTGCTAACCCTCCATTTTCCTGAAGTGGTTTACGATGGTATCTACAACGGATTCTTCAGTTAAGATCCGCTTGTGACCTAAGCCCTTGGTTGTATGCAAGGAGATATTTTGAAATTCATTTGAGAGTTCTTTTGAGTCAATATATGGAATAGTTGGGTCATGTGTGTCGTGAACAATAAAAATCTCTGAGTTGATTTCTTTTAATAGATTTACCGGGTTGTCTCGCTGCATATCGTAGCCAAACTGATTTTCATATTCCTCTATCAGTTCTTGATAGATGTGTGTGGGCACACCAACATGATCAAAGAAAGAGTTCAGGACTTCCGCAAATCTTAGAGCCGGGGCTACGAGGACAGCTTCCAGTGGCTGGTTTTCCTTGGCAATGCTGTTGACCGTAGCAGAGGCTCCTAGTGAGTGAGCAATAACGCCCTGGATCTTGTAGCCATTTGAGGAGGTCAAGAGCGTCCTTATGGTGTCGGTAAACTCAAAGTAACTGGATGTTTTCCCCTGAGACACCCCGTGACCGGGAGCATCATAGCCGATTACCGAATATCCTCTTCGCATTAGTGGTTCAATAAAATGACGCAATTGGATGCCCCTTCCATTCCAGCCATGAGCCAAAAGAATGCTGGGACCACTACCCCATTTCCAACACTGTACGGTTTTGTCGTGTACTGACAGTTGAAATGATTTGCCGTTGTCAAGATATTGTTTTTCTACAGGAGTTATTTTGTACGTGGAGGGGGTGAAGAACACCTTTTTGACAAGCAGTTTTGCGAGTGAGGGTGTAAAGTTCCACAGCACGTCCAAAGTACCGTGAACAGCCTTCTGCCTGATCTGGGAAAGACGAACGTTCGTGCTTATGCATTTTTGATGGAGCATCCTGGTTGTCATCTTCTTTCTCCTACAATCGATCTGTGAATGGAAACGAAATACAGCGGGCTTTCTAAACGACCTTATACATGAAGAAGGATGGATTATTTATAATTAGCCAGAAGCCTCTCTAAAGCTATTTCCTGACGCTTCTTAGTTTCAGAGTCGTCAAGCAATTTGTCATACAGGTGAAAACCAAGTAACAGCGAATAAAGGTCAAAGGCGAACTGCTCACATTCAATACCTTCTCTGAAATCACCAACCTTTATCGCTGATTCAGCTATTCGGCAAAGGCAATCGATCCAATCTTCTTGTTGTCCCAGAAGGCATTCCCTTACTTTTCCGGGCCTGTCGCTATAGTCCGTGCTGGCAGTGACGAAAATACAGCCTCCGGTCAAGTTGTCGCTCCACTCTATCCAGTTATTGACCAAGGCTTTGATTCTGGGGATACCGGCCTCAGTTGCCAGGGCCGGGACAATGACATCTTCTGAGAAAACACGAGCGGCGTAATCCAATATTTCGATCTGCAGATTCTCTTTCGATTGAAAATGAGCGAACAGCCCACTCTTCGACATGTTGGTCTCTTTGGCAAGAGCGCCGATGCTTACGCCTTCGAGACCTAATTGGCTTGCCATATCGAGTCCGGATTCCAGAATGACCATTTTTGTCTCTTTTCCCTTTGTCATGACAGACAATATAGCACGAACGTTCGTTTTGTCAAGTCTTTTTTTTTGTCCCCCCTGCCTTTGGGCTAACCTCATTGACACCAGTGAGTGAGGCGGGTTAACGTCTAGCAGGAATTTAGGGATTCAGGGATTTTGGAATAGTGGGCCTAAAAAATTACTACCCCATTGGCGATGTGATGCGCTATCTGATGTATTGTCGCAGTTACGGCGACCGCCATCGTGCTACAATGCACTTTAACGAAATTCCAGAAATGATAATGATAAATTAGAAATGCCAAATGAGAAATGCTAAATGGATCAGATCGTAGTTCTCGGTGCCCGACAGCACAACCTCAAAAATATTAATGTCCAGATCCCCCGGGATAACCTGGTGGTAATCACCGGAATCAGTGGCTCGGGCAAATCCTCCCTCGCCTTCGACACCCTTTATGCTGAAGGTCAGAGGCGCTATGTCGAATCTCTCTCTTCCTACGCCCGCCAGTTTCTGGAAAGGATGGACCGGCCTGAGGTGGATTCGATCGAAGGTCTGAGTCCGGCTATTGCCATTGAACAAAAAACTGCAGGTAGGAACCCCCGCTCCACCGTTGGGACTATAACTGAAATCTACGACTACCTCAGAGTTCTCTTCGCCAGGGTGGGCCAGCCGCACTGTCTTGGCTGCGGTGAAAAAATCCAGGCCATGACCATTCAGCAAATGGTGGACTCCGTTCTTGACCTTCCCGAGGGTACCAGGATTCTTATCCTGGCCCCACTGGAGCACCACAATCGTGATCAGCCAAAGCGTCTTTTCAGCCGGCTCCGCCGTGAAGGATTTGTCAGGGTCCGCGTGGATGGTACTGTTTTTAATCTCGACGAGCAGATTCAGCTATCCAGTGATGTGACCTCTCGCATTGAGGTGGTGGTAGACCGGCTTGTGGTGCGGGCTGACGCCATGCGGCGGGCCACAGATTCCATGGAACTTGCCCTCCGAACCGGGGAGGGCAGAACACGAGTGGCTACTGTTGACGGCCAGGAGCAGGATTTCAGTGACCAACCTTTTTGCCCTTCCTGCAACGTGAGAATGCCGGGCCTCTCTCCCCAACTTTTCAGTTTCAACAATGCTCTCGGTGCCTGTCCTGAGTGTTCAGGGCTTGGAATCATGGAAAAATTTGATCCCGAACTTGTGGCACCTGACTGGCGTCAACAAGGCAGCGACGAGCGGGAGCAATTATTCACTTATCTTGCCAAGGGGGTTTGCCGCACCTGTCAGGGAGCAAGACTGAGGCCGGAATCTCTGGCCGTCACCATTGCCGATACGAACATCTACCAGGTGAGTAGCCTGGATATCGCCCAATTGACTGGGTGGATAGATAACCTTGATTTTCCACCCCAACAGAGACCTGTGGCGGACCAGTTATTAAGCCAGGTAAGCCAGCGGCTGGAGTTTTTGAGCCAGGTAGGACTTTCCTACCTTAGTCTGCACCGGGCTTCCACTACCCTGTCAGGGGGAGAGGCCCAGCGTCTCCGTCTTGCCACCCAGATAGGCTCCAGACTTGTGGGAGTGCTCTATATCCTAGATGAGCCGAGCATCGGTTTACATCAGCGTGACAACCAACGGCTACTGGACACTCTCAAAACACTTCGCGATCAGGGAAACACCGTACTGATTGTTGAGCACGACGCCGAAACCATTATGAGCGCGGATCATGTAGTTGATGTTGGCCCTGGTGCGGGTGAGCAGGGTGGGCATCTCGTTTTCAGCGGCAAGCCGGCTTTACTTCTCCAGCATGCCGACTCCTTAACAGGACAATACCTCTCTGGCAGTTTGAGCATCTCTGTGCCGGCAAGCAGGCGTAGTCCTGAACGCGGAGTTCTTACCATTGAAGGGGCCGTCGCCAACAACCTGCAAAATATCACCGCATCAATCCCAATTGGTCTGTTCACATGTGTAACCGGTGTGTCCGGCTCGGGTAAGAGCACGCTCATTTTGGACACCCTCTATCGCGCCGCTGCAAAGCTGCTGCACCGTGCCCGGGAATTTCCTGGGACTCACCGTCGCCTTCGAGGACTTGAGGCATTAGACAAGGTTGTTCATATTGACCAGTCCGCTATCGGTCGCACCCCCAGGTCTAACCCGGCCACTTACACCGGGATCTTTACCCAGGCCCGAAACCTGCTGGCGCAGGTGCCAGAGGCTCGGACACGGGGATACAAGGCCGGCCGTTTCAGTTTTAATGTCAAGGGCGGCCGCTGCGAAGCATGTGCTGGTCAGGGTATTCTCAAAGTCGAAATGCTCTTTTTGCCTGACGTGTACGTTACCTGTGATGATTGCAAAGGTCTCCGTTTCAACCGAGACACCCTGGAAATAATCTATAAGGGGAAAAATATCGCTCAAATGCTAGAGATGACTATGAACGAGGCCCACCGTTTTTTCGGCAACATACCTCTCATTAAAGATAAGCTCTCCACCTTGGATGAAGTTGGGCTCGGCTATCTTAGACTAGGACAGCCAGCCACAACACTATCAGGTGGTGAAGCGCAGAGAATCAAACTGGCTCGGGAACTGAGCAAGCGCAGCAGTGGCAAGACCCTGTATCTCCTGGATGAACCCACCACTGGTCTTCATTTCGACGACATCAAGAAGCTGCTCTATGTTCTCAATCGCTTGGTGGAGGCCGGCAATACGGTCGTGGTCATTGAACATCACTTGGATGTTATCAAGACCGCAGACTTTGTCATCGACCTTGGACCTGAAGGAGGGACAGAGGGAGGCAAGATTGTCGGCACCGGTACACCTGAGGAGATCGTCCAAATTCCTCAATCGCATACAGGACGGTATCTCAAGAAAATATTAAAGTAAGGATTCGAAAAACAGAGGAGCCAGGAGTCAGGAGTCAGGAGTCAGGAGTCAGAATCCAGGAGAGAAGAACAAGAACAATTATCTAGATCTACTGGCTAATGTCCCCTAGCTCCTAGCTTCTAAAATCTGGCGCTATGGGATCTGATTTGGCCCATCGGATTAGGTTTCCAGATGGATACGAATTAGTTGCCTTCTCAACCGTAGCCTGCTTTAACCTCATTAACATCTATGACCAAAGTCTGCAGGGTCTGCAGCAACTCAGGCGCTATCTCCTTCGATTCAAGATAGTTCAAGGCTGCTCTGGCGATGAATTTTCGGGCCTCGCTGGAAATCTTCACAAATCGAACACCCATGCCGCGCGGCGAAATTTCATCATCAGGGCCCCATCTATTCGACCACGTCACTTCCGCTTTAGCTCTTAAGGCCTGGTCGGAGTTGGGAATATTTATGGTCAAGTCAAAGACTTCATTGAGCCTTAACGGTTTTTGACAATGGATGAAGACTCCATTCGGGGTTACATTTGATGTTACCCCATCCATAGTACCTTGATCGGTCTTTATCACGGCCGGCCATTTTATTTCAGCTCTGGGATAGTCACGTTTTTCATCACTCACAAATCACCTTCTTTGTTGTCAGTGGTTTTCCCCACAGTATCCCGACAGGATTTTCAACACACCTAATTGCTATAGTCAGATCCAAGCAGTTCCAGACGTAACGCACAAGAAGACAAACAGCTAATTTGAAGAAAACCCCCATCAAACCGGGCGCGGATGGCTGATGGGGGCAAGTACTATATGGTGTAGAGCAAGACAAGGAGATGTAAACGCTACATCTCCTTGCATAGGCAGGAAAGATGCCAAAGGTAAAGAAAAGCGGGCAAGTCTATTAACTACAACAACTTAGCTGAGATATCTTGCATCACTTGAGCTTTGTTAAATCGCCAGATTTGGCTAAAAGCCCAAAGGAGCGTTGGTGAAACCGCCAATACAACATGCGGTTGCCAGCTGGTCGCTACGCAGATTTGCTTGGCTCTAATTCCGGCTGTGTATCCTCGTTGAGCCATCCTAAGAAAAGCTTGTAGCCGGCCGTGAAAATAATCGCGCCAACGAAGAGGCCGATGATACCCGATGCGATGAAGCCGCCTATCGCTCCAATGAAGATGACAAGCATGGGCACGTCGACTCCACGACCCATCAAGAGGGGTTTAAGAAAGGCGTCACTTATACCGACGAGGACACTCCAGATCGCGAACAAAACTGCGGTAATCGTACTGCTGGTGGAGAACACGTAGACAATAACCGGGCCCAGGACCAAGATAGTGGGAAGCTGAACCACAGCAAGAATCAGCACCAGCAGGGCCCAAAGCCCCGCCCCAGGCACGCCGACCACGAGACAACCAAGCCCTGCCAGGAGCGACTGGATTATTGCGACGCCCAGAATGCCCTGGGCAACACTTCGCACCGTTGCCCCCGCGAGTCCGACGAACTTCGGCCCCCTTTCACCTGCAAGCCGCGTAAAAAATGCCAGCGCAGCCTGATGAGCACCCTCGGCATTCGCAAGCAGAACACCGGCGATAATGATCGAAACCACGAACATCAGAATCCCGACCCCGGCATCAGCAGCGGTGGACAACAGCGAGATACCATACTTTTTGAGTCCCGGCGCCATCTTGCTCAGCGCAGCTCCGAGATCTTCTGAGCCAAGGCTCCAGAACTTGTATAAAGGTTCGCCGATAACCGGCCATGATCTGACGCTCTCCGATGGTGGGGGCACTCTCAGGGTCCCGGCGTCGAGTTGTGCCGAAAACTCCCGTGCAGTGTCGATGAGGGAATCGGAAAGCATAATGGTCGGAACGAGCAGGAGGATCAGTGCAAGGATTGTTATCAGGGTTGCCGCTAGGCGAGCACGTCCACCCAGGGCGGACTTCAGCCGGTAGTAGATGGGGTGGATTCCAACGGCAATGATGATGCCCCAGACGATAATCTCAATGAACGGCCGACCGATCTTGAAACACCAAAATAAGACTAGACCGACGAGGCCTATATGGATGCTTGCCTCGAGCGCTCTCGCCACAAACAACTTGTCGTTCGAAGGCTGATTAGATGTGCTCATACTGTGACCCTCCGGGCAAAGAGTAGGTTTTAATTGGCAATATTGCTAAGATTATAAGTCTGAAAGACTTCCTGTCAATGACAAGATCTACTATTGTGGCAGCTTTTTGTGCACACAGCGCACTTATCGAAAGTAGTGGTGGTTTGGCTAAGAATGTGGTGAAGTCAGCTGAGGGATGGAAATCATAAAAACATGATGTGATAATGAACGCTAATTAAAATGGTAGGAAAATACGTTTAATAATAATCTAGACAATTGTTCTCAGCATGTGGAAGGTCTGGGCCACAGCGGTCGCACCTGCAGACATGACCGCTCTGAGCGTGAGTAGGACAATCAAGTGGTTGTCGAAGAAATATGGTAGGCGAGATTGTCTAGCTTGATGGAGAAGTCTACGTTCTCCACTCGACAGCAGTCAGGGACCTGAATCTGAACCGGCGAGAAGTTCAAAATTCCGTTGATTCCCGCAAGGATAAGCTGGTTTGCTACACTCTGGGCGTTTGCGGGCGGCACGGCGATAATACCCACTTCCACATTTCTTTCTTTTACCACTTCCTCAAAGCGGTCCACGTGCTGGATGACGAGGCCGTTGGGTAGCGTCTTGTCGATTTTTTCAGGATCCAAGTCAAAGGCAGCCACAAACCGGTATCCGTGCTTGAGAAAGTTGGCGTGTCGGATAAGAGCTGAACCCAAGTTACCAACTCCGAAAAGCGCCATATTCCACGGGCGATTGAGGCCAAGTATCTCTTGAATTTGAGAGTAGAGATCCTTGACTCGATAGCCAACTCCTCTTACACCGAACTCACCAAAGTAAGCGAGATCTTTACGGATTTGTGCTGGATTTACCCCACATTGTTTGGCCAACCGTTCTGAGGAAATCACCTCAACATCGTTAATCATCAACTCATCGAGATTCCTCAGGTAGATAGAAAGCCGGTTGATGGTGGCCATGGGTATCTTGGCGAACTTCATAACTTTATGATCCTATTGCAATTTCGGCTACTATGCCGATCTCGATTTGAAGGGCACCGGGGGATTGACCAACTTTGAGGCCAATCCCCCGATTATTCGTGCAGAATCCAATTACTAGTGAACAAGCCCCACAAAACCCTGAATGAGTTTGGACACCGGGTTAGCATAGATGAGGATCAAGCAGATAACCAAGGTATAAATACAGAGAGACTCGATCATCGCCAGACCGATCATCATGGTCACGGTAATCTTTCCTGAGGCCTCAGGATTGCGGGCCACGCCTTCCACCGCACTCCTAATAGCAATTCCCTGAGAATAACCACAGCCAATGGATGAAATGGCAATGGCGAAGCCAGCTACTACGGCGGAGTACAGGAAGAAATTCAGACCTACGACTCTCTCCATCTCACCTGCTTCGGCCGCAAAAGCCAACGCGGCGAATCCCAGAATGAACACCACTGTCAGAATCAGCGTTTTCCTCTTCATGCAAAAAAACCTCCTTGTTTGTATTTATTTTATGGCCTTCTTCCTAACGAGGACCTTCTTCCCAAACTTATGGTCTTGCCATGCTCAAGACATCAGCCAGTTGGTTCAAAGTAAGTCTTTAGTGAGCATGCTCGATTGCGCCGGCGAAGTACATCATTGAAAGCAAGCAAAAGATAAAGGCTTGCACCCCACCGGTAAACAGACCCAAGAACATCATCGGCAGAGGTGCCAGGTACGCGCCCGCGAGGAACATAAGGATGGCAAGTACCAGTTCTTCGCCCATGATGTTTCCAAAGAGACGAATGGAAAGGCTGAGAATGCGGGCAAAGTGACCGATCACCTCCACCACGAAGATAAGGGGCGAAAGCCACCAAATCGGGCCCATGAAATGCTTTATGTATTTAACTCCGTGGAACTTCACTCCGACCACGTGGGTGTAAAACACCACAATAATGGCGCACGCCGCGGTGGTGTTGACATTGGCGGTGGGGCCAAAGAAACCGGGGACCATTCCCATGTAATTGCTGATCAAAATGAAGAAGGCCAGGGTGCCGATTAGTGGGAACAGGTAACGACCTTCTTCACCGGTAACCCCCACCATAAACTCTTCGATAGCGGAAATCACAACCTCGAAGACGTTCTGGCCTCCCTTGGGAACGAGTTCTATGCGGCGAACTGTAAGTTTGACCACAATCACCAGACCGATGATGATCAGCCAAGTATAGGTCACATAGGGTAGGAGTAGCTTCTCCAGCAAAGTGTGCGCCTCGGTAAAATCGTGGACAATAGGAAGGCCGAGGTTTTGGAAAAGAAGATTCAGAAACATGATCGGGTGTTCCATAGCCTAGACTACCCCCTTGAAAAAGAGTTTTCGTGCCTCGACAACACCAACCAGCGCAATACCAAGTACGATTATCGATAAGCCTAACAGCATGCCAAGAGGGCTTACCCACCCTTTGATCAGCAACAACGCGATAGTGAGGCCCAGGGCCGCAAAGCGTAGGCCGTACTGCAGCAAGTACAAAAACCGGGTTTTACCTTGCCTTTCTGGATCGAGGGCCCTGCGCAGGCTCCGTTTCACCAGATAGTAATTGGCGACAGCCAGTATTCCTCCGGCCAGAACACCGAGAGCGAACTTGCGGGAAAAGAAGACAAAGCTGCCAGATGCCAGAAGCGCCAGAAGGACCCAATTGAATTGTTCAAGCCTACTGAGAAGGGCCTCGTCTTTTATCAGCATAGTGACCGGGCCAGAAATGACCCTCACTCCTTGGCCCGCTTTGACATAAAGCGGTAGAAATTACGAAATCCTGCAACAATACCGAGTAAGAGAAAAATAATGGTAAGCCATGGGCTGGTATCGAACACCCTGTCTAACCAGAGTCCCAGAGCCAGGCCGATAAAAGTGGCAATGACAATGGTAAGTCCCAGAGTGCTGGCGAGCCCGACCAGTTTGAGAGCCTCCCTGGTGTCTTCCTTCATGAAGGCCACCCCTCTCCTTCTGGCCCGTCCTCCTGCCCACGAATTAAGACTGCTAAAAGACAGTACTTGAGTTCGTGTAAAACTTCACGTACCTCGTACCATAGCCCCCTGGGAAAGTCAACGCTTTTTTGTGAAAAGAATTTCGTTCGCGAACAGGGCGCAGAACGACATGTTCTGCGCTGCGAGAAGGGAGGTCATTGGGCATGGGGCATAGAGCATGGAGTAAAATCAAAAACGGCTGTCTCACCCTATGCTCTATGCCCCATGCCCTAGAGTTCCTTGAATACTTCGTCCGCTGCCGCCAGGGTCTTATCGACATCCTCCTTATCATGGGCCAGACTGACAAAGGTAGCCTCAAATTGGGAAGGAGCCAGATACACACCCCGCTCTAACATCGCACAAAACATGTGGGCGAATCTTTGGGTGTCCGTGGTTTGGGCAGTGTCAAAATCCACTACGGTCTGGTCAGTAAAAAAGAGACAGCCCATGGAACCGACCCTATGCATAGTGGAGGTCACATTGTGCTTGGCTGCCAGCCGACTCATCTCATCAAATAGGTAGCTGGACCGCTCCTCGAGCTGATCATACACACCTGGCTCGCTCAGCAGCTTCAGCGTTGTCAGTCCAGCGCTCATAGCCAGTGGGTTGCCTGAGAGGGTACCGGCTTGATAAACCTCCCCCAGAGGAGCCACTTTGCTCATAACGTCCTTACGACCTCCATAGGCTCCCACAGGTAAGCCACCGCCAATAACTTTTCCGAGACAGGTGAGGTCCGGTCGCACCGAGTATAGAGCCTGCGCTCCCCCCAGAGCCACTCGGAAACCGGTCATTACTTCGTCGAAAATGAGCAAGGCCCCGGTTTCATCGCACCAGTGTCTGAGTCCTTCGAGAAATCCCGGCTTGGGAGGCACAACCCCCATATTTCCTGCAACCGGCTCGATTATGATGGCGGCCACATCATCTCCCTGCTCCTGCATCACTGTTGCCACCTGCTCAAGATCGTTGAATCTCAGAGATAGCGTGTACCGCACAAAATCTGGCGGGACTCCAGCACTGCCCGGAATACCGAGGGTCGCGGCACCTGAGCCCGCTTTTATCAAGAGCGTGTCCGCATGACCGTGGTAGCAGCCGTCAAACTTGATGATCTTGTTTCTCCCCGTGTAGCCACGGGCTAACCGGATTGCGCTCATAGTGGCCTCGGTACCTGAATTAACCATGCGCACCATTTCCATGGAGGGAACAAGCTGGATAATCAGCTGGGCCAGTTCAACTTCTCGGGCAGTGGGGATGCCAAAGCTGGTCCCCTGCTCCGCTGCTGCCTTCACAGCCGCCACCACCTCTGGATGAGCATGCCCCAAGATAAGAGGGCCCCAAGAGCCCACGTAATCGATGTAGCCATTGCCGTCCACATCGTAAATCTTCGAACCCTGCCCGCTCGTGATAAACAAGGGATGTGTACCCACCGCCCGGCAGGAGCGTACCGGGCTATTTACCCCGCCAGGAATTATTTTTTCAGCCTCGCGATACAATCTCTCACTGCTGCTTTCAGCCATCAATTCCTCCTTGCACCTCAGTGCTCGTCGTCATAATTTCATCATTTCGCATTTCACATTGGGCATTTAACATCCAGTGCCGACAAATGCCAGATGACAAATGCGAAATGAGAAATGCTATGGGTTCTCAGTTTCCGAATCGCCAAAGTAGGCCATAGTGGTTTTCTTCAGTTCCTCCTGGGTAAAAAGTAGATCGAACTTTTCGACACCCGCAGCATCAGACATCCTTTGAGCGATCTGGCGGCATACCTCTGAGGAGGATCCGTGAATCATGGTAAACAACCGGTAAGGCCAATCAGGCATTGCAGGTCGCTGGTAACAGTGGGAGACTTCACGGAACGAGGCAAAGATGTTACCCACCTCCTCGGCCCTCTCAGGCGCTACTTCCCACACCACCATGGCATTGGCGTCAAATCCAGTACGTTGGTGCCTTAGGGTGGCGCCAAAACGCCGGATAATATCGTCGGCAATAAATTCGCGCACTTTATCCAAGAGCTCAGCTTCGCTGATTCCAACTCTTTCTGCCACGGCAGCAAAGGGTCGTCTGACTACAGGCAGATCCTGCTGCAACTCATGGATGATTTTTTTCTCCAGTGGTGTAAACTGCCGCTGATCACTCATCTGTGCTGCATCCTCCTCCCAAATTTCAGTCCTCACAAAGGGCAGTTGGACAAAAAGGCATGGCCCATAGCATCGTTTGTTTGTCATTAAGTCATTTGGCCACTGGAGGTGGCCGTCACTACGCTTCGCTGTCAGTATGCCTGCGGCGTCATTTATTGTCATTAGGTCAATTATTCGCGCTCGCTGCGCTCCGCTCAGAATTTTATGGAGTTTTATTCGGAAGGGCAAGCGAATTCGATCTCTGGAGTAATGGAGATTGATGATTTCGGATTTGGTGCACCGTGGGATCTGCAACCTCGAGTGTCGAAGAGAATGGCTGCTGAGATCCGACAAAAAAAGGCGGCCCTGAGGCCGCCTTTTTTCTTCAGTTGCGACAGTAAATCTATACCTTAGCGTAGATCCCCTGTTTGAGGATGAACTCTTGATACTCCTTGAGCTTATCACAGTTTTGCAAGCACTTGTTCTTATCCTGGCCGACCATCTCACAAGCTAAGCAAGGGCTTTTCAGCATGGGTTTATCCCCCTGTTGATTGATTGAAAAATCTTACAGGAATTCTTAAAATCTATACATAAGTCATGTAGTGGTGCCCTTGTCAAGTAAAATGTTATTTCGTTGACTCTCCCACATCTGATATGACATAGTCACAGTGGCCAGCTTCTTGCCTCCGGAGGGAGTATTCCTAACGATCGGCACGATGGCCCACTGATCGTTTGCTGCCACTACCTGAAGCTGAACTTTTCAACTTCGAATATGGAAACAGCAGAGGTTAAGGAATTAATCTCTCAACAGATGACACGATCTGGAACTGCATGCAGGCCACGCCACATTACCCTGACTTTAAGCCGTTGAGCTTAGAAGACCGGGACCAGATTACTGCTTTTTTTCACCAGAGCCCACCGCTCACTTCCGAACTAACCTTCACCAATCTTTTCATGTGGCGTTACCATTACAATTTTCAGTGGTGCCTTGCCAATGACACGCTATTGATCATCGGGCATATGGCCGAAGCCCCCCCTTTCGGTTTGCCACCAGTTGCACCGCATGACCTATCCTCGGCTTTTGGGCAATTATTGAGTTTTCTGGCAAACCATACGGATACGCCAGAAATCCACCGGGTGCCTGAGGTTCTGGCCCAGCGCTACGCTAGCGCACTCTCCCTTGAAGTTTTGGAGGATCGAGCCAATAGCGATTATGTCTACCGTACCGAATCCCTCATCAATCTGAGCGGCCGGAAGTACCACCGCAAACGCAATCACCTCAAGCAATTTCGAAAGAGATATTCTTACCGCTATCAAACTCTCAAGGATGACTGGATAGAGGCCTGTCTGGAGTTGGAAGAGCAGTGGTGTAGACTCAGAAGCTGTGTGGAAAATCCGGCACTTCTCAATGAAGAACAGGCCATCCGCGAAGCCTTACTTCACTACCACCATCTGGATTGCCAGGGAGCTGCTATTGTGGTGGACGAGAAGGTGGTGGCCTTCAGTTTGGGAGAACCTCTTAATCCTGATACGGCTTTGATTCACCTCGAGAAGGCCGATCCTGAATTCTCCGGTAGCTACGCGGTGATAAATCAGGAATTCTGCCAAAACGCTTGGAGCGACTTCACCTACACAAATCGCGAACAGGATCTGGGTGAATCCGGACTGCGCCAATCCAAGCTGTCCTATTACCCGGATCATTTGTCTAATAAGGTCATTCTCAGAGCAACGGATCGTTAGTCATGTGGAAAGCCGCTCCCACAAATAACTATGGAGGCCACCAATGATCATCGGAGTTCCTAAGGAGATAAAGACCGAGGAATACCGTGTGGGAATCGTTCCGGCTGGCGTGCGGCTCTTAGCAGCCTCGGGCCACCGGGTGCTGATTGAAAAAGGCGCAGGTGAAGGCGCGGGTATCAGTGATCGGGAGTTTAAGGCTGCCGGTGCCCACCTGGTATCCTCAGCTGCTGAGGTATATGGAGAGGCCGAGTTGGTGATGAAAGTAAAGGAGCCTTTGCCTCCGGAGTATGACCTCCTGAGACCAGGCCTGATAGTCTATACCTATTTACATCTAGCTCCTGCGCCTGAACTGGCAGCCGTCCTCCTGGAAAAGGAAATCATTGGCATTGCCTATGAGACCATACAGTTGCCTGACGGTTCCTTGCCGCTACTCACACCAATGAGCGAGATTGCCGGCAGGATGGCGGTCCAAGTGGGTGCCCATTATCTAGAAAAAACTCAGGGCGGTCGCGGCGTGCTCTTGGGAGGCGTCCCCGGTGTCTACCGAGGCCAGGTGACTATTCTGGGAGGTGGTGTGGTCGGGATCAATGCAGCCAAGATCGCAGTGGGAATGGGGGCCATGGTCACCATTATTGATATCGACCAGGCTCGTCTCATGGCCCTTGATGACATATTCGGCTCGGCTATCACCACACTCATCTCCAACCCCGATACCATCGAGCGTTCTGTGCGTGAATCTCACCTGGTTATCGGCGCAGTTCTGGTCCCGGGCGGACGAGCCCCAAGCCTTGTCAGCGGTGAAATGATTGCCCAAATGAAGCCTGGCACAGTGATTGTGGACGTTGCTGTGGACCAGGGAGGGTGCTGCGAAACGTGCCAGCCAACCACCCATGATCAGCCCGTGTTCACAGTTGATAACGTCATTCACTACTGTGTGGCCAATATGCCCGGGGCTGTGCCAAGAACCGCCACCTTTGCCCTGACCAACGTTACCATCAGCTATGCTCTCAAGATAGCCAACCAGGGCCTTGAGACAGCTGTTGCATCTGACCCTACCCTTGCAAAAGGGATTAACATTTATCGCAGCCATGTTACCCATGAGACCGTAGCACGGGACCTGGATTATCCTTACCAGCCCTTGGAGCAAATAATCAAGGACTGAGGAAGTACGTGTAGTTCGCAGAGTTACTGACGTTGGCATAGAGCATAGGGCATGGGGCATAGGGCAAATGAACTTGCTTTTAGTGAATAGCTTACACTCTCACCGGACAGTTCGCCAAAAATAAGAGCGGCCATATGGCTACAAATAACAAGGCAACGATGCATAAACGAAAAATCGCCTTGGGAAAGAGATTGCGACACAGTCCTCTCGTGCAGACCCTGGGGTTGCGTCCCAACTTCGACGATTACAGCGAGATTGAACTCGACCTGCTGCGAAACGCCGACACCATTTATTATCCAAGTACCCTCTATGAAGACATTTTTCTCGCGCTGGGCAAGAGGGTTTTCCCTGCGAATTACTACCGTTACATGGGAGACAAGATCAAACAAACCGAGCTCTTTACTCTGCTTGGTATCCCTCACCCTCGCACCCGGATCTACAGGGACAACCCCCGTGCGCCACAGATCCTTGCGGATTTCTCCTTTCCTTTTATCGCCAAAATCCCCCGGGGTTCCTCAAAGGGCAGAGGAGTTTTCCTCATTCGCAGCCGTGAAGATCTGCAGGATTACCTGCATGAATACGCGCCGGCCTATATTCAGGAATACCTTGCCATTGACCGCGACCTGCGCGTCGTCTTAGTGGGGGCAAAAGTGGTGCACGCTTACTGGCGTATTGCCCGGCCTGGGGAATTTCGCAGCAATGTCTCACTCGGGGGGAGGATATCATTGGAGGATATCCCTGATGATACCCTTCGCTTTGCTGAACGGGTGGCCCGCCTCTGTAAGTTTGACGAAGTGGGGCTTGATATTTGCATCTGCGAAGACAGATATCTGGTGATAGAGGCCAATATGGTTTACGGTCTCAAGGGCTTTGAAGCGGCAGGTCTAAACATCTACCAACTTATAGGCAAACGCGTAACTGAAGGAACCATTTGATGGCCGCCATTGCAGCGGATCTTCAACAAGCCGGCCTCTGGCTGGCTGAAAGTAAGCGAGTCGCTGCACTTACCGGTGCCGGCATCTCCGCCGAGAGCGGAGTGCCCACTTTTAGAGGCAAGGACGGGCTTTGGCAGGGTTTCAGGGCCACCGACCTGGCTACTCCTCAAGCCTTTGCCCGTGACCCGAAGTTGGTGTGGAACTTCTACAATTGGCGCCGGGAGCTGCTTGCTCCCCTGCAGCCAAACCCTGCCCACAAAGCCCTGATACGTCTGGAGGAGAAGATTCCTCAGTTCTCGCTCATTACCCAAAATATTGATGACCTGCACCACCGGGCGGGCAGCAAAAACCTTGTCGAGTTGCATGGCAACATCTGGATGGTTCGTTGCACTCGGTGCCAGGTGGTAAGTCGCAATGAGGAAGTTCCTCTGCCCGAACTACCGGCGTGCAAAGAGTGCGGAGGGCTTCTGCGTCCCCACGTGGTGTGGTTTGGTGAACAGCTTGACCCAACCATTCTGGATAAAGCCGTCGCCACAATTCGCTCCTGTGATACCATGCTGGTGATAGGCACTTCAGCTCTGGTGCAACCGGCTGCTTCTCTGGCCATTGTTGCTAAGGAACAGGGTGCGCGGGTGGTAGAGATCAATCTTGAGCCCACACCCTATTCTCATAAACTGGACCTTGCACTTCAGGGGAAAGCTGGTGAGATCCTACCGCAGTTGGTAGAAGGGCTTTAATAAGTTGGTGGCTTGTGGCCCAAAAAGAGGCAAATGGTGGAAGAAGCTTCGACCAAACCCAAAATGAGACGGTTGCGCCCTTTGTGGTCTCTGCTCCTGGTTCTTGTCCTCGCTTCGGCGTGGCTGGTTGGGGATATGCTCCATTTTATCAGAACTCCGGCCAGCTCGGAGCCGGCGGAAGTGGTGATGGAGGTCCCGGTGGGAATGTCGGTCCCAGCCTTGAGTGAGTTGCTGCACGAGCAGGGTCTGGTGCGCAGCGCCGGAAAATTTCGCTGGCTGGTTAGGTTCAAGGGGGCAGCCCGTCAGATCAAGGCTGGCGAGTATCAACTCTCAACCGGCCTTCGCCCGGGAGAGCTTCTCAACAAGATTATCCGCGGTGAGGTTCGACTTCACCAGATCACCTTTCCCGAAGGTTACACCCTTAAGCAGATGGCAGAGCTGCTCGAGGCCAGCAAGTTGGTCATTGCTGAGCGTTTCATCGCCGCCGCAACCGACCCACCTTTCGTCCGTAGCCTGGATATACCGGCCACGAGTCTGGAAGGCTACCTTTTCCCTGATACTTACCGGTTTGCAAGGGGACTACCGGTCAAGACCGTGTTGCGCTCCTTCGTGACCATGTTCAACCAGCACTTTGGACCAGTCCAGGAGGAGCAAGCTCGCAAACTTGGTTTTACGCGCCACCAAGTGGTCATCCTTGCTTCGGTGGTGGAAAAGGAAACCGCGGCAGCCGAGGAACGTCCACTGATTGCCGGTGTGTTCTTAAATCGCCTCAGAAGACGGATCCGGCTTCAGAGTGACCCAACTGTAATTTACGGACTAAGAAACTTCGGTGGCAACCTCACCAGAGCCCACCTTCAGAAAGACACTCCCTATAACACCTACACCCGGCGAGGCTTGCCCATCGGCCCCATCTGCAATCCTGGAGCGGCATCTATCCAAGCAGTGCTCAACCCCACCTCCACACCCTATCTGTACTTTGTGGCCAAAAAAGACGGGACCCATCATTTCTCAACCAATTTGGTGGAACACAACGCAGCGGTTTTGCGCCACCAAAAAAGGCGTTAAGAAATTATCATTGCACGCTTGCCTTCAAACCACATAATGCAGTTGTCTAATAGCTAATTATTCTATATATTGATATCTGCTTGACCCAGGACCCAGATCTGGGAGTCGGTATAATCCTTTGATTCTGTTTTTTAAGTTGACATTTTGTGGGGCTAACTGTATAAAAGGTGTCAATAAGTGGGTAAAAGTGGTTATAAGTGTCAATCCAGTCCTGCTATGGAGTCTACATGTTCAGGGGTCGTTCCGTACATACCCTGGATGTCAAGGGGCGTATACGCATTCCCGCAAGGTTTCGCGAGGTCCTCACAACCCGCTATGAAGACCGCTGTATAATCACCAACCTTGACCGCTGTCTGATTGCTTATCCCTTATCAGAGTGGGAAATTATCGAACAAAAACTAGGAGAACTCTCCCTGGTTCGTCAGGATGTGAAGGCGTTTCAGCGCTTTTTCATTTCTGGCGCCACTGAATGTAATTTCGACAAGCAGGGAAGAATTCTGATCCCTCAGACTTTGCGTGAGCACGCCTCGTTAGAGCGTGATGTGGTGCTGGCAGGTATGCTCAAGAGTTTCGAAGTCTGGAGCAAGCCACTGTGGGATGAGGAAATTAACAGAGCCCGTGATGATTTTGCCGAGATTACCACAACTCTAGCAGAACTCGGCATTTGATAAATCGCAATATAGGGTTCTAACCCTCCACATATAAGAGAAACGGAGACGCGGCGGCGCGGCGTGACTTTAACACTTACACAAAGAAGTATGGTGGGTGAAGACAACAGGGGCTTCACGGATCAAGAATATGAACAGCGCAGCAGACCGTTTTTTTGCCGCGTCGCCGCGTCTCCGTTTCTCCAACTCTGTCCACTCGGTTTGAGCCGACAAGAAACCCTACTGGGGTTTGGGAATCAATCTGTCAATCACCCCCGCATCGCGCTATCTGATGAGGGGTTAGAATTGGGCTTCCATTTACCCGGCGGTGAGCGCGGTGCAGCAGCAGGAACACAGGCCGGTTCTCCTTGATGAAGTGATTGAGCACCTGCGCTGCGCTGCCGGAAAATGCTTTGTGGATGGCACGGTGGGTGGTGGTGGTCACGCTCGGGCCATCCTGGAAAAAACGGCGCCTGACGGCCGCTTAATCGGCATCGATTGGGACGCAGACGCCTTGGCTAAGGCGCAGTCCAACCTGCAACTTTACGAGGAGCGGCTCGTCCTGGTTAGGGAGAACTTCGCCCGAATCGGCCCAGTCCTGGCTCGGCTGCATGTGCAGGCAGTGGACGGGATCCTTCTGGATCTTGGGCTCTCCTCTTTCCAAGTGGATGCTGCCGAACGGGGGTTCAGCTTCAGCAAACCTGGCCCGCTGGATATGAGGATGGATACGAGAGCGGAGACTACCGCGGCCCAGTTGGTCAACACTTTGAGCGAGCAGGAACTGGCTGATCTCATCTGGCGCTTCGGAGAAGAGCGCTGGAGGCGGAGAATTGCCCGAAACATCGTCAGGGTGCGAGCTGAAGCGCCAATCGAAACCACTGAACGTTTGGCCGAAGTGGTCCGTAGAGCCATTCCTGCAGGTAAGAGGTCACGGAAACGACATCCGGCCACTCGCACTTTTCAGGCCTTGCGGATGGCGGTGAACCGGGAACTGGATAACCTGCGGATATTCCTCCAGGGAGCTCTGGACTTGCTCCGGCCCCGTGGTCGGTTGGCCATTATCTCTTTCCATTCCTTGGAGGATCGGGTGACGAAGCAAGCCTTTTCCCACTGGGCGAGATCATGCCGTTGTCCGGCTCAGTTGCCGCTTTGTCAATGTGAGGGAAGACCCCTGGTGCTGCTGGTCAACAAAAAGCCTGTAGTACCTGGTGTGGAGGAAGTAAAAGCGAACCCTAGAGCCAGAAGTGGCCGCTTACGCGTGGTGGAAAAAGCAGAAGCTGCATGAGTAAGAAGAAAAAAAAGCGAGCAGGCAAAAAGGCAGCAACGCCCAACTGGAGGCAGCGGAATATATCCACCATTATTGCCGTTTTTCTCTGGCTTCTGTTCAGCGGCTTTGGCTATGTCTGGTGCCGGGTGCAGGTGGTGCAGCTGGGCTATAAACTGTCAGACGCTGACCGGACACACACTCAGCTTCTGAATGACAGCAAGAAGCTACACCTGGAGTTGGCAAGGCTTAAAGCTCCTGAACGGGTGGAGCGCATTGCCATCGAACAGCTAGGGCTCAAGCGCCCGCGCAAAGAGCAAATTGTGGTGCTCCGATGACGGTTCAACCTCGCCAAAATAACCTTGAGGTTCGCTGGATACGGTTCCGCGTTCTTCTCGTGGCCACTGGTTTACTCTTCGGCTTTTTGTTGTTGATTGGTCGGAGCTTTCAGGTTCAGTTTTTCCAGTGGGAGGGTTGGGCGAGTGTTGCCAACAAACAAATCCGCAGAGATTTTCACATTGAGGCGCGGCGCGGAGAGATTTACGACCGCAACGGTCAAGAACTGGCCATCAGCATTGAATTAGAATCCCTGGCCGCCAATCCTCGAGCCATAAAGGATCCGGAAGGCGCTGCGAAAAAACTTGCTGCAGTCGTTGAAATCCCGGCGGCCAGGCTGGGAAAAAAATTGCGCCAGCACCGCGCCTTTGTCTGGTTAAAACACTATCTCACCCCTAGACAAGCTGATGCGGTTCGGGCTCTTGGCCTCGAGGGCATCCACTTCGTCAAAGAGAATCGCCGCTACTACCCTAATGTTGAGCTTGCAGGCCATCTCCTTGGGTTCGTCGGCCGAGACCACATAGGTTTGGAAGGGCTGGAGGTGGCCCAGGACCTACTCTTGGCTGGCGAATCTGGTACCCATCCTGGAGCCAAGGACGCTCGGGGTCAGATCATTTACACTCACGGCCTGCCTGCTGCCTCAGATCCGCAGGCATACAGTCTCCGACTAACCCTGGACAAACGCATTCAATACATTGCTGAAAGAGAATTACAGAAGACAGTGACCGATTATGGGGCCAAGGGCGGTATGATCGTGGTGACCGAGCCGAAATCTGGTGAAATCCTAGCCATGGCCGTGTTCCCATCGTTCAATCCCAATTCTTTCTCCTCTTATGGGCCAGCGGTCTGGCGCAATCGAGCAGTGACCGATGCTTTCGAACCGGGATCCACTTTCAAGATCTTCTTGATGGCGGCAGCCCTGGAGGAGGCTTTGGTTCACCCAGACGACCTTTTTTACTGCGAAAATGGCAAATACAAAGTAGTGAACCACACAATTCACGATCTGAAAAAATTTGGCTGGCTCTCACTGGCGCAGATTCTGCGTTTTTCCAGTAACATCGGGGCTGCTAAAGTCTCAGAAAAACTGGGTCCGAGCCGCTTTTACCATTACATTCGCAGTTTCGGCTTCGGCGCTCCTACCGAACTTGGCCTGCCGGGCGAGACTGCCGGTTTGGTCCGCTCGCCCGACAAGTGGACCCCGGTGGATCTTGCCGCCGCCAGCTTTGGTCAAAGCCTGTCAGTATCTGCCACCCAGCTTGCTATGGCCCTGGGGGCTGTAGCCAATGATGGCCTGCTGATGCAACCCCTCCTGATCAAGGAGGTGCTGGACGCACAAGGGAGAGTAGTCAGGCGAAACAATTCCAGGGTAGTACGCCGGGTGATAAGTGTGGCCACTGCCGAACGGCTGAAGGACCTGCTGGCGGATGTACTCACACCTGGAGGCACCGGGGCTCGGGCTGCGCTCGCCCAGTATCAGGCGGCTGGCAAAACAGGAACCGCTCAGAAGATTAATCACAAGAGTGGCGGCTATGAGGACGATAGCTACACTGCCTCCTTTGTGGGCTTCGCACCGGTGGCAGATCCCAAAATCCTCGTGGTGGTGGTGATCAACGAGCCCCAGAAGGGTTATTATGGTGGGGTGGTGGCAGCTCCTGCCTTTCGTCGTATCGCCCAGCAGACTCTCCACGCCCTCCAGGTACCCCCGGAAAAAACGCAGAACAAAGGTAAGAATGTTGCCACCCTGGACAGTATTGGATCGCCATCGCAGTCGCCTGTGACCCTGCAACCGGTTGCCTATGGTCAGAGACAAAACAACCAGCCAACGGTGATGCCTGATCTTACCGGCCTCAGCCTGAGAGCTGCACTTGATCGATTACAGAACTTCACCGGTTCGTTGGATATTCACGGCAGCGGTAGGGTGGTGGGACAAAACCCTGAACCGGGTAGAAATCTCAGCACGATCAGCTCCTGCAGCCTCATCCTGGCAGCAGACTAGGGGGAAACATTGTTGTTGGAACACCTGATTCAGGATTTTGCCACTCTCCAGGTGCACGGGCGCCTGCAGCGTCAGGTGCGCGCTCTTACCTACCACAGCGGCCAGGCCTCGGAAGAAAGTCTTTTTGTGGCCATAAAGGGAACGCAAAGCGATGGTCATGATTTTGTCCATCAGGCCATTGACCGGGGTGCTCAAACCATAGTTGTGGAAAAACCACAGGAGCCCATATCTGGAATAACCGTCATCAGGGTTGCCAATTCCAGGGCGGCCCTGGCCCACATTGCAAACCGATTTTACGGTTTTCCTTCCCACAAGCTCACGGTTATTGGCATCACCGGGACCAACGGCAAAACCACTACCGCTTACTTGCTCGAGTCCATCCTACAAGCCTGCGGCCATCGAGTGGGAGTTATAGGAACAGTAAACATTCGCTATCCAGGTCATGTGCAGCCAGCACCCGTTACCACTCCAGAGTCCCTCGACCTCCAGCAGACCTTTAAGCAAATGGTTGACGCTGGAGTCAGCCACGTGGTCATGGAGGTCTCTTCTCACGGCCTTGACATGCACCGTGTGGACTGCACCCGTTTCGCTGTTGGTCTTTTTACCAACCTGTCCCAAGATCACCTGGATTATCACGGCAGCATGGAAAACTACTTTGCGGCCAAGAGCCGGTTGTTTTCACACATTCTGCAGACACAGGTGGAGCCACCACCACTTGCAGTCATCAACTGGGATGACCGCTGGGGTCAGCAACTGTGCTCTCAAGTGAACGGCCCGCTGCTTCGCTACGGCCTGGCAGCCGACGCTGAGATTCGAGCTGACAAGGTTCAGTGCGATTCATCCGGGGTCAAGGCCTTACTCCACACGCCCAAAGGTCAACTAGAGGTTCACTCTTCCATGATTGGGCGGTTGAACCTGTATAACCTGCTGGCAGCAACCTCCGTGGCCGTGGGCCTCGGTATGCCATTGGAGGCAATTCGTGACGGCGAGCAATCCTTGGTCCGAGTGCCGGGAAGACTGGAGACCGTTCCCAGCGATCTGGGCTTTCAGGTTCTGGTGGATTACGCCCATACTCCGGACGCTTTGCAGAAAGCTCTAGACTCTCTGCGAGAACTTGAGTTTCGAAAGATTATTTGCGTATTTGGCTGCGGGGGGGATCGTGATCGTTCCAAAAGACCACTTATGGGAGAAGCTGCAGCGCGAAGGGCCGACCTCTTGGTGATTACCTCGGACAATCCCAGAAGCGAGGTCCCGGACACTATCATGGCCGACATCGAAGCGGGAGTTCGCACCCAGGGCCTCCCCCTGTTCTCCTCCCTCGCCCAATGTGGTGACAACTGTAGGCGTGGCTACACCCTGGTAGTGGACCGCAGTGAAGCTATTCGGGTGGCAATCGAGCATGCCCAAGAAGGAGATGTGGTTTACATCGGCGGCAAGGGCCATGAGAACTATCAAATTCTCGGAAACAAACGCATTGACTTCGATGATCGGCTTGTTGCGGCCCAGGCACTTGAGGAAAGGAAGAAGAAGGAAGCAGCAGGCAGCAGGCAGTAGGCAGCGGTCACATTTCTCATCTCTCATTGCGCAATTATCATTGCCCATTGAGTATTAAGAGTCATGAAGGCATCTCATTAATATGAGAAATGAGAAATGTGAGATGAAAAATGACTGATGAGCAAAACAAATGGGCTTTAGCGGCAGTCCTGGAGGCCACCGGAGGTCAGCTTCTGGTGCAGGGTGGAGAGCAAAGTTTCAGCGAAATCTCCACTGACAGTCGCACCCTGGATCGAGGTGACCTGTTTGTAGCCCTGAAGGGAGAACAATTTGACGGTCATCAGTTTCTCGAGCAGGCCGTAAGCCGTGGTGCCGCTGGTGTGGTCGTAGCCTTGGATGAGCAAGAAACGAGCGGGCTTCAGGGCTTCCAGATCCCTGTAGTGGGCGTTCCTGATACTCTCCGTGCTTTCGGGGATCTGGCTGAGTTCTGGCGCCGCCGCTATCCCATCCCGCTGGTGGCGATCACTGGTTCCAATGGTAAGACCACCACCAAAGAGATGGTTGCGGCTATTTTTAGCCGATCTTGGAAGGTTCTCAAGAATCATGGAACCTTCAACAATCTGGTGGGTGTACCACTCACCTTGTTGCAACTAAACAGCAGCCATCAGGCAGCGGTGATAGAGCTGGGAATGAATCAACCAGGAGAAATCGAGCGCTTGACCGAAATAACCCGCCCAGAGGTGGGAATGATTACCAATATCCAGCCGGCCCATCTGGAGGGGTTGGGAAGCCTGGCGGGGATTCAGGCCGCCAAAGGGGAACTTTTCGCCGGTATGGAAGAGACCGCAACCATAGTGGTCAACATGGATGATCCCAGGGTCATGGATGTGGCCTCCCCTTTCGCTGGCCGTCAGGTGAAATTCTCAACGGCGGGCGGTGCTGCCGACATAACCTTGGAGCGGGTCGTCTCTATGGACCTTGACGGCAGCCGTTTTCTCCTGAAACTGGAGGAGGAAGCCCTTGAGATTCACCTGCCGGTGCTTGGCCGCCACCACATCAATAATGCGGTAGCAGCCGCGGCTGTCGTCTGGGCTGTAAATCTTCAATCAAGCAGCATTGCCGCTGCCCTGGCAGAGTTTCGTCCTTTTGACAAACGAATGGAAATACTCACTCTTCCTGGCGACATCCACATAATAAATGACAGTTACAATGCCAATCCCGGTTCCATGGCCGCCGCTTTGGAAACATTGATACACCTTAAGAAGCAAGGCAAAACTTTCGCCGTTCTGGGCGACATGCTGGAGTTGGGAGAGGATAGCTCGGCCCTTCACCGGCAGGTGGGCGTCATCGTCGCCAGGGAAGGGGTTGATCACCTTTTGGCCATGGGTGAACAAGCCTCTCATCTGCTTGCCGGTGCTGCTGAGGCTGGAATGAGTAGCGACCGTATGACCCAGGTCAGTGATCATCAGGAAATGGCAACGCAGGTCCGCAGCCTGCTGGCTGCCGGTGACTGGTTGCTGGTGAAGGGTTCGCGGGGAATGCGAATGGAAAAGGTAGTTGAGATTCTTCTATCTGAGGTTGAGAAACAAAAGGTAAATGTCTGAAGTGAGCTAAAGTGCCTAAAGTGTCTAAGATTTTTGCTAACTGGTGACCAACTGGAAACTAACTAGAAGAACACTCATGAAAGACCTCAAAGATAAAAACGTACTGGTTGTCGGGCTGGCTCGCACGGGTCTGGCCGTTGCCGAGTTCCTTCTGGACCAAGGAGCTCGCGTTACCACTACCGACCATCTCCCGGCTGAAGACTTGGGCTCGGAGGCGGACTCTGCCTTGAGGCTGGGATGCTCATTGGCGTTGGGAGGCCATCCCGCGGAACTGTTCACCGATGCGGATCTCATCGTTGTCAGTCCTGGTGTTCCTCTGAACTTACCGCAGTTGCAAGAGGCCAGGAGCAAGTCCGTTCCGATTATCGGTGAACTGGAACTAGCGAGTCGCTTTCTCAAGCTGCCTATCGTAGCCATAAGTGGCACCAATGGTAAAACCACCACAACCGAACTGGTGGGTGACATGATCAACCACAGCGGCCAGCGCGTCTTTGTAGGAGGCAACATCGGTAACCCTCTCGTCAATCTACTTCGAGAAAAAGAAGACTTTGAAGTAGCAGTGGTTGAAGTGAGCAGCTTCCAGCTCGATTCCATGGATACCTTGCACCCCCAGGTTGCAGTGCTGCTGAACATCAGCGAAGATCACCTGGATCGTTATGACTCTTTTTCTGACTATGTGGAAAGCAAGTGCCGACTCTTTTCCAATCAAACAGCGGATGATATTGCGGTGGTCCCCGCCCGTGACCCCCTGATCGGAGTGCGTTGTACCATCCGCAGTCGTCAACTCAACTTTAGCCTGTCCAAGCAATCAGCCCACGCCTACCTGGAGTCAGAGCAGCTGGTCTGTCGGGTAATGCCTGGCCCGGTGCGTCGCTATGACCTGCGGCGCTGGCAACTCGTGGGTAATCATAACCAGCAAAATCTTATGGCTGCGGTACTTGCTGCCACCTGCATGGGGGCTAAGCCTGAGGCCATTCAGAAGACTATCGACAATTTCAAACCGCTGCCGCACCGCCTGGAACTAGTTCATCACTGGCGCGGCATCCGCTTTTATAATGACTCCAAAGCCACCAATGTGGATTCAGTGGTCCGAGCCCTTGAAACCTTCACCGCGCCCATCATCCTCCTTGCTGGGGGGCGCGACAAAGAAGGCTCCTACGATCCTCTTACTGGTTTGGTTCGCCAAGGCGTGAAAATGCTCGTGCTCATGGGTGAAGCTCGATTTCGATTGGCCAAGGCTTTGGGCAATCTCACTTGCACGGTGGTGGTGGACGACATGAAAGCTGCAGTCCCGGTAGCCCTGGGCGCTGCTGCGCCAGGCGACGTGGTCTTGCTCTCTCCCGCATGTTCGAGTTTTGACCACTATGAGAACTATAAGGCCAGGGGCGACCACTTTCGTTCTCTGGTCCATAAATTCACCGCTATGGAAGTGTTTGATGAAGGTATTAGTTGTCCCTGGATCTCTGCAGGCAGGAACAAAAGAAAGCTCAACGCCCACAATTGACAAACGAGCAATGAGCAATGAGCAAGACAAAATGTTCAATCTGAAAGCTAGAATCACCTAGAGGTCTTGCCAGCATGGCTGGAGAAAAGGAACAGAAAAGCAGCTACGATCTAGTTCTCCTGTTCGTTACCTTTGCACTGATGGGTATTGGACTTGTGATGCTTTACAGTTCCAGTTCCATCATGGCTCAACAGCGTTTTGGCGACAGCATGTACTTTGTCAAGAGACAGATTCTTTTTTCCTTGATTGGGCTTGCCGTCCTGATCGTAAGCAAGAATTTGCCCTATGTTGTGTATCGCCGTCTTGTCTATGTGATCCTCGGGGTGAGCCTGTTAAGTCTTCTTCTTGTGCTCTTGCCCCAGGTAGGCCATCGGGTTGGGGGTGCCAGGCGCTGGCTGCGGCTGGGCCCTCTCTCTGTGCAACCGGCAGAATTTGCCAAATTGACACTCATCATCTACATTTCCTATTCCCTGGCCAAAAAGAAGGACCGGGTTCGAGAGTTCAGTGTAGGGTATCTACCACACCTTCTGATTTCAGCAGTCTTTATTGGCCTGGTGCTTATGCAACCTGATTTGGGAACTGCAGTGACCTTTGCGGCCCTGGTTTTTCTTTTGCTCTTCGTCGCCGGTGTACGTTTGCGCTTTCTACTGGCCACAGGCCTGGTCCTCATTCCCCTCCTGGCTTTGACCATAGCCCAGTCAAGTTACCGTTTGGAAAGGCTATTGGCTTTTATCAACCCGTGGCGAGATCCAAGCGATACCAGTTTCCAGCTCCTGCACTCATTATTTGCTCTCGGCTCAGGTGGTCCGTTAGGAGTTGGTCTGGGTTCCGGCCAGCAAAAGCTTTTCTATCTGCCAGAACCACATACTGACTTTATTCTAGCGGTAATTGGCGAAGAAACCGGGATGGTGGGCATTGCCATTGTCCTCCTCCTCTACGGTCTGTTGATCTACAAGGGGGTGAAAATCGCCCTGCGAGCACCCGACCGCTACGGCACCTACCTGGCTTTCGGCCTAACTTTGGTAATTGGGCTCCAAGCACTCATTAACAGTGCGGTGGTCATGGGGCTGCTGCCCACCAAAGGGCTGCCGCTACCCTTCATAAGCTACGGCGGCAGTTCTCTGCTTACCAATCTGGCAGCCATGGGAATTCTCATGAATATAAGTAGCTACACCAGAAGCCAGGCCCAAACGTTTGGTTTTCAATCACCGGGGTGGTTGGATAACGCCCGACACGACGAGGCGAGGACGCGGTGACGCGAGGGCTAACAGGCCAACCAGCAAAACTGGCATAACTGACTAATGTACAAACGCTCTTATCATATTCACTTCGTTGGCATCGGTGGCATCGGCATGAGCGGTATTGCTGAACTGCTTCTGAACCTCGGCCACCAGGTCAGTGGCTCCGATATCCAGGAGAGCGAAATTACCCGGCGGCTTGAAACATTAGGGGCAACAATCTCCTACAGCCATCAGCCCCAACAGGTAGCCGGTGCTGACGCGGTGGTGGTTTCCTCTGCCATTGATGCTGACAACCCTGAGGTGGCTGCGGCCAACATGGACTATCACATACCAGTTATTCGTCGGGCCGAGATGCTGGCCGAGCTCATGCGACTCAAGTACGCCGTTCTGGTTGCAGGAGCTCACGGCAAGACGACCACCACCTCCATGGTGGGTACGGTGATGGCAGAGGGCGGTCTAGATCCCACCGTGATCATTGGTGGTCGTCTGAATGCATGGGGAACCAATGCCAAGCTTGGCCAGGGCGACTTTGTGGTGGCTGAAGCGGATGAAAGCGATGGCACCTTTCTGCTGTATTCTCCCACCATTTCGCTGGTAACAAACATCGACACTGAACATCTCGATTTTTATAAAGACCTGGATGAGATCAAAGAGACCTTTCTCGAATTCATCAACCAGGTCCCATTTTATGGATTAAATATCCTTTGTCTCGAGGATGAAAATATTCAGTCCCTCTTGCCTCGGATCAAGAAACGGATGGTCACCTATGGTTTCTCAGCGCAGGCTGATTTCCAAGCCCGTGACCTTGCCTTTGATGGGCTGAATGTTTCCTACCGCGCTTTCTATTGCGGGCAGGAATTGGGAAAGGTCAACTTGCCCATCCCCGGGCGGCACAATGCCCTGAATTCCCTGGCGGCTGTGGCGGTCGGTCACGAACTGGAAATTCCCTTCTCAGCTATTTGCCGCGGTCTACAGGAAATGACCGGTGTGCAGCGCCGTTTTCAAATAAAGGGTGAGGTCAATGGCGTTACCGTAATCGATGACTACGGGCATCACCCCACCGAGATAAAGGCAGTGCTGAAAACAATGGCCTCATCATTTCCGGGACGGCGCCGCTTTGTGCTTTTCCAGCCTCACCGCTACACCCGCACCCAAGCGCTGTTCGAGGATTTCACCACCGCCTTTTATCAATCAGATGTTCTCATTGTCACCGAGATTTATGCTGCCAGTGAACCGGTTATTCCAGGGGTGCATGCAGAAAAGCTGACAACTGCCATTCAAAAACATGGACATGGCAATGTCAGGTACATCCCAGATCACTTGGCGCTGGTGCCGTCTCTCGTGGAGGAAGTGCGGGAGGGAGATGTTGTGTTGACCCTTGGAGCAGGTAACATTTGGCAAACAGGCGAGGAGTTGCTCAAACGATTGCAGGAAAAAGAGGGAAGCGGGTAGTTGATAAAGCTGGCAGAAGGCAGCTGACAGGAAAAAGGTGGAGTAAGGGTGTCAGGAAAAACAAACATAGAAGCTGAAACCTGTTGGAGCGAAACGGAAATCCCGTCTGAAGCGAAGCGGCAGCGGGAAACACTGAAACCTGAAACCTCCATCTGTCCTGAACACTGAAACCTGAACACTGAAACCTTTAACTAATAATGATGGAAGCTAAATTGAAAAAACAGCTTCAGTACCTGGACGGAGTTGAAGTCGACTGGAATGTGATGCTGACAGGTCACACCTCGCTGCGCGTGGGGGGGCCGGTGTCCTGTCTCCTCCGTCCTCTTAATCTGGCAGGGCTGCAAACCGCCGTCCAGGTGCTGAACAAAAATCATCATCCCTACTTCATTCTCGGGCGTGGAACCAATCTTCTGGTGCGGGATGGTGGCAGCCGGGCTGCGGCTATCAGCCTGGAGAGCGGCTTTTCTCAAATAGAAAACCTGGATTCCGCAGGAAGAGTGAAAGTAGGTGCGGGAATGCGTCTCAACAGGCTTCTTCGCTTCTGCCTGAAAGGAGCTCTCAGCGGCCTCGAGTTTATTGCCGGCATACCCGGCTCGGTGGGGGGTGCTCTGCGAATGAATGCTGGTACTCACGCCGGAGAAATGTCTGATGTTTGTGAAGCGGTGCTCCTTCTTCTTTCTGACGGCGCCCTGAGCAGGCTATCCGGATCCGACCTCCGCTTTTCGTACCGCAGCCTAGAACTGCCGCCAAACTCTGTGGTTCTTGCAGCCGAGTTCTCTCTTACCCCCAGCTCTCGAAAGCACATTCGAGACAAGATTCGCGCCTTGCTCAACACTCGCAAGGAGAAACAGCCATGGCGCCTTCCCTCAGCTGGCTCGGTGTTCAAGAATCCCCCAGGGGACTTTGCCGGTCGGCTCATTGAGGCCGCGGGTTTAAAAGGTATACGCGTTGGTGATGCCCAAATTTCTACAAAGCACGCCAATTTCATCGTAAACCGGGGCCAGGCACGGGCCAGTGATATCCTGGCCCTCATTCAACTCGCCCAGGAAAAGGTGGCGCAAGAATTTGGCGTCCAACTAGAACTGGAAATCGAAGTCGTTGGCAATAACCATAACACCTGATTGTCGGGGCCGTAATGCAAATTTCGCTGCCATTTGAAGCCATAACGGTAAAGAGCAAGAAGAATAGCTACCGGAACAAACGTCTGCAGTTGTACCGACGATTGCGCCTGGTTGCTAAGATATTTCTTGTCCTTCTTGTTTTTGTTGCCTTGAGTGCTCTGTGCCTTGTTGGCTACCGTGCTCTACTCAGTTCACCGCTACTGCAGGTCACCCGGATCCAGGTGAATGGCTATAAGCAGCTGGACCCTCAAACTGTCATTCAACAAGCCGAGATCCCATCTGGGGTCAACATTCTTTCCCTGGATCTAGACGGGGTAAGAAATAGGCTCACACAACATCCCTGGATAGCGGCCGCCGCTATTAGCCGCGAGATCCCGGATCGAATTCGTATAGAGATTGAGGAACGTAAGCCGGTGGCCCTGGTCAAGGGGCATCAGTTCTACCTGGCAGACCAGCAGGGCGCTTGTTTCGCCCGGGCCGCGCCGAGCGAACATGCCGGTTTGCCTATTATCACGGGACTTGACCCTGAAACCCTCGGCCCAGACTGCAACCTGCCTCGAGAGTTTACCGCTCTCCTTGAGAATCTCTATCAAGAGACTCAGTTGAAATTGCCCTGGCGACTCATCTCTGAGATCAGGTGGAACAGGAATGCAGGACTCAGCTTTTTTACCACCCGAGGTGGAATTCAGGTCGACCTCGGCAGCAAAGACTATGGCATCAGGATAGCCAAGCTTGAAAAGGTGTTGCGCTATCTGGAGAAAAAAGGACTTCACTCACAGTTAAGAGGGATTGATCTCAGCCACGGAAATCGGGTCTTTGTCAGGGGACCTTTCAAGATTCCCAAGCAAAACCGATCTAAACAAAAGGGGGTTTAAACATGGCCAAAAAGGATTCTTTGATTGTAGGACTTGACATTGGCACCACCAAGATTTGCGCCGTGGTTGGTGAGGCTACCCCTCAAGGAATAGATATTGTGGGAATTGGCACTCATCCTTCTGATGGCTTGCGCAAGGGTGTGGTGGTCAACATTGAAAGCACAGTGAATTCAATTAAACGAGCAGTGGAAGAGGCTGAGTTAATGGCGGGCTGTGAAATCAATGCGGTTTACGCCGGTATTGCCGGTGGACATATCGAGGGGGTCAACAGCCATGGTGTAATCGCCGTGAAGAACCGTGAAGTAAGCCAGCAAGACATTGACCGGGTAATCGATGCTGCCAAAGCAGTGGCAATACCATTTGATCGAGAAGTTATTCATATTCTTCCGCAGGAATATTTGATCGACGACCAGGGCGGCATTCAAACCCCTCTGGGCATGTCAGGCGTGCGCTTGGAGGCCAAGGTTCACATCGTCACCGGTGCTGTTACCTCAGCCCAGAATATCGTCAAATGCTGCCAACGTGCCGGCCTTGACGTTTGTGACATTGTTTTGGAGTCCCTCGCCTCAGCAGAAGCGGTACTGAACCCCCAAGAGCGTAAGTTGGGCGTGGCCCTGGTGGATTTTGGTGGAGGCACTTCGGATTTGGCCATCTTTTCAGAGCACAGTATACGACATAGCTCGGTTCTCTCCCTGGGTGGTAATAATCTTACCAACGACATTGCCGTGGGATTGAGAACCCCAGTGGAAGAGGCAGAAAAAATCAAACAGCGCTACGGCTGTGCTCTTACTGCCATGATCCAAAAGGACGAGACTATCCAGGTGCCGAGTGTTGGAGGTGGCAAGGCAAAGGTTCTCAGCAGAAACATACTGGGTGAGATTTTGGAGCCACGAGTGGAGGAAATCTGTTCGTTGCTGCAACGGGAATTACTTCGATCCGGCTATTCGGACCTTGTGGCTTCCGGTCTGGTAATTACCGGGGGTTCCTCTTTGCTACCGGGGCTTGCCGAGTTGGCCGAGCAGGTCTTCAACCTGCCTGTTCGCACCGGCCTACCCACTGACATCGGTGGCCTGGCAGATGTGGTCAGAAATCCCATGTACGCCACTGGAGTGGGGTTGGTCCTTCACGGTGCCAACGCCGCACCCAGAAAATTGTTCCGCATCCGTCAAAACAACATCTTCAACCGTTTGGTCGATCGGATGCGGAACTGGTTTAGTGACATAGTTTAAGCAATTGAGGAATTCTTGAATTTTGGCCCGGAGGGATACAATGACTACGTCGGACCTTTACTTCGTTTTGACCATGTTCTTTGTATGTATGGGCTGTTTTCTTGTTTTTACCACGGGGTTTGTCTTCTTCGCCCGCCGGCGACAGCAGAAGGGCTCGTGAACTGTCGCTTCGGATATGGATGAAATACCCTAATGCAGGAGGTGGATCATGATGTTCGAGTTTGTTGAAAGTGACAACGGAGCCACGATCAAAGTAATTGGCATAGGTGGTGGCGGCGGCAACGCTATCAACAATATGATCAACGCCAGTCTGATGGGAGTTGATTTCATTGTCGCTAACACCGACGCCCAGGCCCTGGAAGTTTCCAAGGCTCACACCAAGCTCCAACTGGGAGTCAACATTACCAAGGGACTTGGAGCCGGGGCCAACCCAGAAATCGGCCGCAGTGCCGCTCTGGAGGACGCTGACAAGATTCGGCAGACCTTGGATGGCACTGACATGGTCTTCTTGACTGCCGGACTGGGCGGAGGCACCGGGACTGGTGGTGCACCGGTAGTTGCTCAGATCGCCAAGGAAATCGGAGCTCTCACCGTGGCAGTGGTGACCAAACCATTCAACTTTGAAGGACGTCAGCGCATGCAGACGGCCGACAAAGGTATCAAAGAGCTCAAGGAGACGGTGGATACCATCATTACCATTCCCAACAACCGTCTTTTGAGCCTGGCGGCAAAAAAGGCGACTTTCCTGGAAATGCTCAAAAAGGCGGACGACGTACTGCTCTATGCCGTGAAGGGCATCTCCGATCTCATCACCATCCCGGGCTTGATCAATTTAGATTTTGCCGATGTCAAGACAATCATGAGTGAGATGGGTATGGCTTTGATGGGCACTGGCATGTCTAGTGGTGAAGATCGGGCCACTGAAGCAGCTCAGAAAGCCATTTCCAGTCCTCTGTTGGAGGATGTGTCCATAAGTGGTGCCAAGGGTGTGCTCATGAACATCAGCAGCGGACTGGACCTCACCATCGACGAGGTTCAAGAGGCATCCTCCCTGATCCAGAAAGAGGCCCACGAAGATGCCAATATTATCTGGGGCACGGTGCTGGATCAGAGTGCTGGTGACGAATTGAGAGTTACCGTTATCGCCACCGGAATCGGTGAAGTCGACGTCAGACCCAAACCCGACTTGGGAGTTATCCAAGGGTCTCGCCGTGACGGTGACCTGGAAATTCCCACCTTTTTGCGCCGTAACAAGAAGATTGAGGATAACGCGACTGAACACAGCCGCCCCATGAGTTACAAAGATCTTCCCATAGACGAGGAAGAGCTGGAAATCCCAACTTTTCTCCGACGGCAGGCCGACTGAGGCGGGATAATTGCGGCTGATACCGGCCGGCGCTTGCGGCGGTCAAAGATTGTTTTCGTCTAAATGTTTTGAGGCGGTGAAAAGGTGAGGACGCGGCGCGATCTCTGTGGCATAATTGAACGGTGTACACTTGAAGCCCTGACGCCATGTACCAGTGCTATCTCCTGTGGTGTTTTTGAGGGCCGCAGGATATCGAGGACCTTTTTCCGGCGAAAGCTTCCACGGGTCACCAATGTCTTGGCAACTGCAACGCAGATTAAAGAAGTGGCTGGCGGACGAGACCGGCACAATCATCAAGGACTGGGGTGGGAAGATTCCCATGGCCCTGGTCTACCCCAACCGGTACTTTCTGGGAATGTCCAACCTGGGCTTCCAGACCGTCTACCATCGCCTGAACCAAATGGACAACGTGGTCTGCGAGAGGGTCTTTCTGCCGGAATCGAAGGACATGACTGCGGCACGTTCTGGAACCGGCCCGCTTTCAGTGGAGAGCCAAAGGCCGCTGGCGGATTTCCGCATCGTCGCCTTTTCCGTAGCTTTTGAAAATGATTATGCAAATCTTGTTCACCTCCTGCAACTTGGCAAATTGAGCCCCTACAGCTCCCACCGCCGCCAGCACGAGCCCCTGGTGGTGGCGGGAGGTATTGCCACCTTCCTTAACCCTGAACCTATCGCTCCCTTCATTGATGTCTTCCTTCTGGGTGAGGCGGAAAACCTCCTGGATGAGTTCACTGCCGCTTGGCAAGAAGCGCAAGATGAGAATGCTTCCAGGGAAGAGCAGCTGGTCCATATCGCCCGGCGGGTATCAGGAGCTTATGTACCTTCCTTGTTCAGGGTGGAAAATGACAGCGAAGGTCAACTTATCTCTTTTGAACCCCTTACCGGCATCCCTGCTAAGATTCCGGTCAGGACTACTGCCATAGAGGCCGAAGGACCAACGGTCTCAACAATCGTCACCCCTCATACCGAATTCGCTAACACTGTCTTGGTGGAGATCGGCCGGGGATGTGGTCGGGGCTGCCGCTTCTGTGCTGCCGGTTTTGTCTATCGGCCCGTTCGTCATCAACAGGGGGGGAAGGTGGTGCAAGCTGCCCTGGATAGCTCCCCCGCGGGAAGAAAAATCGGCCTGCTGAGCTCGGCTGTGTCGGATCATCCCGATATCGACGCCATCTGTTTGCAGCTACGGCAAACAGGGGCACGCTTATCGGTGTCTTCACTACGAGCCGACTCTGTCACCCCTGCCATGCTGGAGGCACTTCGGGAAAGCGGTCTTCGAACCGTGGCCATCGCCCCTGAGGCTGGAAGCGAGCGTTTGCGGCAGGCAATTAACAAGAACTTGACCGAAGAGCAAATCCTCAATGCTGTCACGGCCGTGGTCGGCTCAGGCATTCTCAATCTGAGGCTCTATTTCATGATCGGTCTGCCCACCGAAACAGAAGAGGATATAGAGGCAATAATACAGCTGGTCAAACGGGTCAAGCATGAGCAACTGGTTATCGGTCGAGGGCAGAAGCGGCTGGGCACTGTCACCCTGAGCGTCAGTTCCTTTGTACCCAAACCGTTCACACCCTTTCAGTGGGTTCCGTTCTCCGATCTTTCCATACTCAAGCGACGAATAAAAAAACTCAGACGGGGCCTGGGTGCGGTGGCCAACGTGCGGGTGCATGCCGATGTCCCCCGCTGGGCCTACACTCAAGCGCTGCTGGCCCGCGGCGACCGGCGGTTGGCACCCTTGCTGGCAACAGTGGCCCAAGAAAACGGCAACTGGAGCAAATCCTTCAAGATGGTCAATGTTAACCCAGAATTCTATGTTTCTCGCCAACGGGAGCGAGAAGAGCTTTTCCCCTGGGACTTCATAGATCACGGCGTCAAGAAAGATTATCTCTGGCATGAATACCAGCAGGCCCTGGCCGGGCAGTTCACCGCACCCTGTGAGCCGACTGAGTGCAAGATATGTGGAGTTTGTTAGAACGCAAGTGGAACGACACGGCGACGCGGGGACGTCTGGCTCAGCTGGCAGTCAGCAGGAGTTGGAGTTTGCCGCGGGCCGCATGTTGCCATTCGATTTAGTAAACGGTAAATCGTGAGCGGTGAACAGTAAGAGATGTTATACGTTATACGTTACAGGTTGCTTTCCGACCTCTGACGTCTGATCTCTGACCTCTTATTTTTAGCGAACTGTTCGGTGAGAGTTTGGGCTATTCATATTTCCCTATGCTTTATGCTTTATGCTCTATGCCCCCTGCCCGCAGCCTGCTGCCGTCTAATCCCTTTGTCGCCTTTCTCGCTGCAGTACGCACGGTGGCTTCTGAACGCGGAATAACTATTGAAGTAAGTTGCGTCTAACCACTCGCTGCAGACGGACCCATTCGACTCAGCCTTTCGACAAGCTCAAGGCTTCGCTCCCCGAGACTGCGCTCGGGACAGGCAGGGCCGTTGGGCAGCACGTGATTGAGTTACAATTTCTGGTTGGTTGCAATAGCATGGATTCCGTGCTATCATGCTGCTATGATTCGGTCGTTCAGGTACACAGAAACTGAAGACATTTTCAATGGCAAGAGCACTAAAGCTGCCAGAAAGACGTGCCCACAACGGTTGTGGGGAATTGCTGTACGGAAGTGGATCAGCTTGATTCGGTCATCTTATTAGACGAACTTCAAATACCTCCGGGCAACCGGTTAGAGGCACTGAAAGGTGATCGGAAAGGACAACACAGTATTCGGATCAATGAACAGTATCGCATCTGTTTTGTATGGACTGACTTTGGTCCAGAGGAAGTCGAAATCGTGGATTACCACTGAAATAACCTAACATACATATTTGGAGTTAATCATGGTTCGTGTACCAACGCATCGAGCACCGACTCACCCCGGTGAAATGCTTCTGGAAGAGTTTGTGATTCCATTAGGTTTGACTCAACGGGAGTTAGCAAAGGCGATCCATGTGCCTTACCAAAGGGTGAACGAGATTGTGAACGGACGTCGGGGGATGACACCTAGCACGGCATTGCGCCTTGCTAAGCTCTTTGGCGTCTCGGCAGATTTCTGGATGAATCTCCAGCTTCGTTGGGACTTGTACAATGCCCAAAAGGCTGAGGCTGATGAACTGAAAACAATCCAACCTTACCCTGTCAAACGCAGAGCGACGCAGTAAATTCCAACAGATATCTCATAGTGCTCAGAATCGCTACCACTTCTTGTAATAAGTGCTGCCCAAGGTAGGCCATCGTCACTAACCACTCGCTGAAGCTGACGGGCGAACAGCTCCGCTGTTCTCCCGCAGCTTAGCTCGGCTGTTAGGTGATCGAGTAAATTTGCTAAAAAACAGGCTTTCGGGTATCCTAGGGACATTCCGATCATGGGAGGCTAGCTTCATGACGACAATCACGGTGCAGCTCGACGACTCCAAGGCTGCTCTTCTCCAAGAGAAGGCTGAGAAATATGGTATTTCATTGGACGAGTTTGTCACGGCTTCTATCGAAGATTTGCTCGCTCAGCCTGAGCCTGAGTTCGACGCTGCGATGCGTAAGGTATTGTCCAAGAACAAGGAGCTATACAAGCGGTTAGCTTGATGCGCTATCTTTCTCTCGTCGAGATTCTTGAGCTGCACGAAGCGATCATTGCTAACACGGGCGGCGCACGTGGTATTCGTGATGTAGGGGCACTGGAATCCGCAGTTAATCAACCTCGCCTTACCTTTGACCAAGTTGATCTCTATCCAGACTTAGTTTCCAAAGCCGCAGCTCTGTGCTTCTCCCTTGTCATGAACCACCCCTTTATTGACGGGAACAAGAGGATTGGGCACGCGGCGATGGAGACTTTCTTGATTCTCAACGGCTTCGAAATAGACGCGGCTGTTGATCAGCAGGAGCGACTTATTCTTGATCTTGCCGCAGGCAAACTGACCCGTCAAGAACTCACATCCTGGCTCGACGATCACATAACAAGTCGCTGAAGCTGACGGGGCATACGGCTTCGCTAAAGCTACGCCGGCACAAGATCAGCTCCTTGTTCTTCATGCGTAAGGGGGTAACCCGCCGCTGAGCTCGGCCGTTAGGCAAAAGCAAGGGGAGCGAAATGAAGCCAGCCACTAAGTTTAGGGTAATCCTACTGGACGATAATGAGGCAATTCGCAGTGTGTTATCAAAGATCCTTGCTGATCGCGGATATGAAGTATTAGCATTTCATAATCCCGCGATATGCCCCTTGCAAATGGTGCCAGAATGTCAATGTAATGAGAATGAGACGTGCACTGACATTATTGTTTCCGACTTGGATATGCCAAACATGACGGGACTGGGTTTCATAGAAAATCAAATGAAGAAAAACTGTAAATGCCAACATGTTGTTCTTATGTCAGGCAACTGGACAGAGCAGGACTTATTACGTGCTCACGAACTCGGCTGTAAGACCCTTGAAAAACCGTTTCCTTTTGAGGAGTTCTATGAGTGGCTGGATGAAGTTGAAAAAAGCATTGAGCCAACGAGAGAGCTCCGCAACTGGTTTCAAGAACCAGATTCTTTATCGGAGAAGTGATAAGCATTGCCTAACCACTCAATGCAATCGGAGCCTGAGCCTGTCGATGGGCCGTTGATCTCGGCCGTTAGGTTGCACGGATGCTAAACAAAGAGTATATTACTGATACTACTTCAGAGGGAGTCATAGGGAAATGAAAATCAGAGTTGTTTTAGAACCAAGCGATGAAGGGGGTTACACGGCTATCGTTCCAGCTCTGCCAGGGTGTATAAGCGAGGGTGACACTCGAGAAGATGCCCTTGCGAACATTCACGAAGCGATCGAACTCTACCTGGAGCCCGTAGAAGACGATCTTCACTTTCCACCCGATGCAGAACTGCTGGAAATCACCCTATGACAAAAGTTCCCAGCCTCAACCACGGGAAACTTATCAAGGCTCTGCAACGCGATGGTTGGGTCGTAGTTCGGCAAAAGGGAAGCCACATACGCCTGCACAAACGCACTCCCGCCGAGATGCTTAAGTTGACAGTCCCGGCGCACCGCCCAATCAAAAGGTCAACACTTTCCCGCATCCTGAAACATGCCCGTCTGTCTGTGGAAAATTTGCGAGAACTTTTATAGTGCGACCTAACCACTCGCTGCAGTCGGAGCCTGAGCCTGTCGAAGGACCGCTGAGCTCGGCTGTTATGGCTGCAACTGATGTTCTATCAGGAGGGAAGGTAATGCAGATATGGGTCGATGCCGATGCGTGCCCTAGAGTTATAAAAGATATTCTATTTCGTGCAGCTGAGAGACTACATGTATCCTTAACTTTAGTCGCGAATCGCCTCCTGCACACCCCTCCGTCACATTATATCAAGGCGATCCAAGTAGATGATGGTCTCAACGTGGCCGACAACCAAATAGTACAGAAATTACAACACGGCGACCTGGTTATTACCGCTGATATACCACTTGCCGCTGAGGTTCTAGAGAAAGGTGGCCATGCGCTTGACCCTAGGGGAGAGTTCTATACAAAAAGCAATATTGGCGAGCGCCTTGCTGTGCGTAATTTTATGGATGAATTACGAAGTGGTGGCGTGGACACGGGTGGCCCATCGTCGTTCAGTCAGAGTGATCGTCAGGCTTTTGCTAATCAATTAGATCGGTTTTTGGCTAAACACGGCAATACTTGAAAAGTTTCATATCCGGCCAGCGCAGTCTAACATTATGAATACAGATGCTTCCGAAAAGATGAGAGTGGTAGAGATTGAGGAAGAGCCCATTGAGCTTTATAAAATTCTAAAGTTCGAGAACATGGTTCAAAGCGGGGGAGAGGCGAAATTTGTTATTGCAGGAGGGCTCGTGCGTGTAAATGGTGAAATTGAAACCAGGAAAAGAAAAAAAATCGTTTCGGGCGATATTATTGAATTTGAGGAAGAAACAATTAGAATTATTACCAAATGAGAACCGTGCTTGTCAGCATGGTACAGATGCGTCGCCGGTCTCATATAAGTTTAACAAAGCAATGAAGATGAAGCGTTCACAGCTACCACTGTTTCCAGGCAGCTGATCTCGGCCGTTAGCTGGCAAGATCGACGCGCCAAGGAGAGATAGGGTAATGTGATGGATGTAGACCGCTGTCTAGAACGAATCGGGTATCGCGGATCAACGGAACCCACCCTCTACACCCTTCGAAGCCTGCAGATGGCTTTTTTGCGCAAGGTTCCATTCGAGAACCTAGACATCCATCTCGGCCGAAAGATCGAGCTTTCTTCAGAAAGTATCTACGAGAAGATCGTGTCGAGGAGAAGGGGTGGGTTTTGTTATGAATGCAATATACTATTCTTCGACCTTCTTAAGGCGCTTGGCTTCCAGGTGGAGTATCTCTCGGCAAGAATGGTTAAGGGAACTGCGGCAGGCCCGGAATACGACCACATGGTGCTCCTCGTCACCCTTGAGCAAGACTACCTGGTCGATGTCGGAAACGGCCAGTCCTGCAGAGAACCGCTTCAAACGAACGGGACGAACAGCGCATCCTCAGAGGGTTATACTTATACTGTAGGTACCCACGGCCAAGACTACGCCTTATACTACCAGCAGTCGAATGCAGAGTTGATGCCACGGTTTCTGTTCACCCTCAAGCCCAGAGAGCGGGCGGAGTTCTCGAGTATGTGTCACTACCACCAAACATCACCAGATTCTGTTTTCACCCAGCATCGTCTGGTAACCATTGCTACGGCTGAGAGCCGCGTTACTTTAACCGATATGTTGCTAAGCATCAGCAAAGAAGGGGAACTACAAGAACGAGTGTTAAGCTCAGAAACCGAATACTCTAAAACTCTCAAGCAATACTTTGGAATCGAAAACGACAGCCAAACAATCGCTGCAATCGGGCTGTGAGCTGCCTGCCCGCCGGCTTGTCTCGCCGAAGTTTTAACGTAGGCGGAAGCCTCGGCGAAGGCTGGGTCCAAGGACCGCTGAGCTCGACTGTTCGTTGGCTCGAAAAACAGAACCCTTTTACCCGAAACATTTGGAAGGTTCATTCGTGAATGATCTATCCACCAATTCATGAATAATCCGGGCCAGGACATTATCTGGATTTGGGAAAGCTTATGGGACAGTCTCTGAAGAGGCGCATCCTCACCGAACTGATCGTTTTCGGTGTGCTCACCATCGTCTTTCTCGTTCTTTTTCCAAAACGGGCCATCTACATTGACGTTCTTCTTGCTCTGTTCGCGCTCTGTCTCATTGCCTCGAACGCTCGGTTCACCAGAAACTCAATCTGGGCTCAGTTTCCACCGAAAAACGATCTGCGGACTCGAGTAAGACGGTCCTACCTTCTGGCTTCAGCCGTCACTATTCCCGTAATTCTAGCCTTCATGGCAATCGGACTTGTGCTCGGCTACCGGGAATCCGGCTGGGATGGAGCCTGGGCTCGACTGTTAAACTACCATCTCCCCGTAGCATTCGCCCTCTACCTCCCCTGGGCCCTACTGCAGCAGTTCCTCTTCCAGTTCTACCTTCTCGGACGTCTTATCACGCTTTTCCCCGCGACGGTCGCAGTAGTCGCCACTGGGATAGCGTACTCTTTCGTCCATCTACCTGACATCGGCGTCACGCTCACCGCCGCTGCTGCAGGAATCTTCTGGACTTTTCTCTACCGCCGCTATCGAGTTCTGCTCCCCCTGGGCCTCTCTCATGCCCTACTCGGGTCCACATTTTACTACTGGGTCTATGGTCGTGATCTTTTCATGGTTTGGAAAGAAATGTTACAGTAATCCCTTTCTTCGTCCATGGTTTTTTGGCCCGGATATCTTCGGGCTAGGTGTATAAACAAAAAAGGAGTTAAGATGACGAGTAATGTCGATGCACTAACGAAGGCATTAGAGCTTGACAGAGATGGTGATTGGGATAGTGCTCATACAATTGTACAGGGTATTGAATCGCCAGATTCTTATTGGATTCATGCATATTTGCACAGAAAGGAGGGGGCTATAGGAAATTCAAACTACTGGTACAGCAGAGCCAAAAAGACAATGCCAGAATATGATTTAGATCAAGAATGGCATGAGTTGTATGAATACATCACCTCAAAGTGAACATGCACCTGTCGCTTGCGCTTTGATTATCTGTTGGATGGAGTACCCTATGACATCGAACAGCAATTGTTCTGCCCTGGCCGACCCGAAGCGATTTAGGCCGATTCAGGACCTGCATAAATGGTCTCCCGATTGTATGGTGGCAGTCGATGACAGTTTCGAGTTGAAAGACGAATTTCTTTTTATCACCGATCCAATTCATCTCGGTCAGACAATGAATGCGAGCACCGACCCATCGGCGAGTTATGTGCGAACGCGTGGTCTGACAGTGACACATTATGGTGGCAAGGCTTCATGCCCGGTGTTGTGGTGCAATCCGTACCTCTTGCTTCCACTGTCACAGTCTTTTAAAGAAAAGTTCTTGTTGCCTGCCAACACAGAAACGCTGGCTGAAAAGATTTCCTGCCACTCCGGGGCACTTCTTTTTCTGCCGTTGGCGGATGACATTCCACAGTCTTTGCGTGACCAGGCAAATGAGGTTTGCATGGACCAGAATGGGGCAAAGATAAGGCTCGCAGCCGGAACGTATCGAGTATTCTATGAGCAACTCGAATCCCCCCAGGGCTCCCAGGAGGAACTCTACCGAAATATAGTTGCTCAGAAGCAATAATACTGCTTTCCAACATTTCAGTGCAGCTGATCCGCCTACGGCGGACCGCTGAGTTCGATCACTAAGGGATAGGGCTTGCTGCTATGGTTCTGAGAATCATCCCCTTGGTACTCGCTTCCCTGCTGTTGGGAGCCCACTTTTTAAGAGGTAGCAGTATCATTCTTGTAGGTGTTAGCGTCCTCGCACCATTGCTACTCCTCATCAAGAAGCGCTGGATTCTGTTGCTTGTACAAGGGTTAGCCTACATTGGTGCGCTGGTCTGGGTGCACACAACCTTTGTCTTGGTCCAGCAACGCATGATGGGTGGTACTCCATGGCTCAGAATGTTCTTGATTCTCGCCGGTGTCACAGCTTTCACTTTGTACGCTGGATACCTCTTGAACTCGGATGTCATAAAGCAACACTACCAGTGAACCAACATCAATGAGAAAAGCAGGAAATGCCTAGCTACAGAATAACCCACAATGGTCCAATTTCTGGATTCATCAAATACTTGACAGGTCGTGTTTGGATGGGGGTATTTGGTTGGGATGTTGTGGGGCAGGTTCCGCCTGGTGGCAAATTTGTCGTTGTGGGTGCACCACATACCAGTAGCTGGGACTTTCCTTTCACGCTTGCCGCAGTATATATATTCCGCTTAAGGATCTCTTGGCTGGGAAAAGATACCCTTTTCAAAAAGCCTTTTGGAGGAGTCATGAGATGGTTAGGGGGAATCCCTATTAATCGGGACAGCGAGCACGGCGTGGTCGATCAGATTGCAAAGCAATTCAGGGAGTCTGAGAAGCTTGTCGTTGCCATAGGTCCTTCGGGAACAAGAAAGAAAAAAGACTATTGGAAATCTGGTTTTTACTGGATTGCACATACTGCCCAAATTCCCATATTATGTGGATATTTAGATTACGGTCAGAAAAAGGCATGTCTTGGTCTCTCTTTCGTACCTACAGGTGATATCAAAGAGGATATGGACCGCATTCGTGAGTTCTACCAAGGCATCCAAGGGAAATATCCTGAGTTGACAACGAGAATCAGGTTAGTTGATGAATAGTAAAGAATCCAGGCCCAAGAATCCCGGCTTTGGGCCACCCCCTGAGGGGGCTTCCATACTCTTTCCTCTCTTGCGGCAGTCTGCTAGAGTGACTAAAAATTCCAAATCACAAATAACAAATATCAAACAAATAACAATGACCAAAATTCAAAATTCAAAACGTGTTTTGGTCATTGAAACTGGGGACCCGCCCGCAGGGTGGGGAGTCCGGAGGACCAATATTGGAATTTGAGATTTATTTGTAATTTGGTGCTTGGAGTTTGGGATTTCATAGACTCTAGCACTTCAGTACTCCAAAACAGCTCGCAATCTTTACCGGCAAAGCCATTGAACTCTGACCTGGCTCTAAGGATTAGGTTTCCGATGTTAAATTAGGGCTACCATATCCCCGCGGCGGAGCATGATTAAACTACAGACGGTTGAAAACGCAGATCACGTGGCTCAAGCAAAAGCTCTGTTCCAGGAGTATGCTGAAACGCGAAAGAATGATCCTGCACTTGAGGATTTTCATGAAGAGATAGACAATCTTCCCGGGGAATATGCGGCTCCGGACGGCAGCCTTATCCTTGCTTATAGTGATGGGAAACTGGCCGGATGTGTTGCGGTGCACAAATTGGCTGACGGTGTTTGTGAAATGAAGCGACTCTACGTCTCCCCGAGGATTAGGGGACGAGGGATCGGCAGATGCCTCGTTGAGGCAATTCTGAAGCAAGCAGCAATGATGGGATATTCTCGCCTGCGTTTGGATTCCATCCCCAGCATGAAAGAAGCTCAAGCGCTCTACGAGTCTATCGGCTTCTATGAAATACCTGCCTATCGGCACAACCCAAATGAAGGCACAAAGTATTACGAAATCGAATTGCATAACAAGTCAATGAAGCTGATGTTGCGCAAAAAGGACTTGACCACATAACAACTCAGCTCGGAGGTTTACAAAAAAACAAAATGCAGATCAAAATTTTTACCGTTGGCGGTACGATAGACAAGACATATTTCGATAAAAAAAGCAAATATCAGGTTGGTGAGCCAGCAGTCGAGCAAGTATTAAAAGAGGCAAATATCAATTTTGCATATCAAATTGAATCCATCTTAAGAAAAGATAGCCTCGACATGACCGATGATGACCGCCAACTCATCTTCGACAAGATAGAGGCTGATGACCATAAATATGTAATAGTAACGCACGGAACTGATACTATAATTGAAACGGCAAAAAAAATTATGATTATCCGAGATAAAGTTATCGTGCTTACAGGGGCAATCGAACCTGCCAGATCCAAATCAAGTGATGCCCCGTTCAATATTGGCTCTGCAGTTGCTGCTGTCCAATTGTTGCCGGTTGGTGTTTACATCGTCATGAACGGACGCGTTCTTGATCCGCATAGAGTTCAAAAAAACATGGAACTGAACAGGTTTGAAGAGGCTGGGCATGAAATACTCTGAGGCCAAACAGGGACGAATTTTCGTAATACGTCTAGAGGATGGTGACATCGTCCATGACGGGATTTAAATTACTCCAACCGTAAGCCTAAAAGAGCACTTTCGTTCTGCCGCCTTGAAAATCTACCCATACGTGACTATTTTTAAAACTAATAGAGATAGTGATCACTTTAGCTGCCGGAGGATTTCATGAAATGGTTCGATGATGACATCGAAAAAGAATTTGAGCGTATGCGTCAGCGCATGGAAAGGATGATTGGATCATTGACGCGCCCTGGGGCGGCCACCCTTTGTGGTGATACTGGTTGGCGGCCCTCCCTGGATCTCTATGAGACAGACGACGAGCTCACCGTATTGGTGGACGTGTCTGGTATCCAGCCGCAAGATGTGGACGTGGTGGTAGAGAGTGAGGTTGTGAGGATCTCTGGTAACAGATGCAGGCCGTTGGACGAGAACGTCAGTCGCGTCCATCACATGGAAATAGACTTCGGCCCCTTCAATCAAGCTATTCGCCTCCCTGTTCCTGTGGATCCGGATGGCGCCAGCTCAACCTATCGGGATGGTTTTTTAGTCATTCACCTCCCCAAGAAATCCAGGGTTTCGGCATCCGTATCTATAAAAGCAGATAAATAGTTTGGCTATCAGCGGTCCTCCGCCAGCCATTCGCTTTTCGATACGAACGATCCTTTAACCTAGGTGAGTCAAACTGAGAAAAACTGACTTCATTGCCTCATACACTGAGCGCTGACAGCTGATAACTGAATGCTTAAAAAAGGAGTTTTGTCCATGGCCGAAAAAGCCGTCAATTTGACAACTGCTGAAGAAGAGCAAGAAATCCCCGAGCATCTGCCGGTGCTGCCTCTGCACCAGGGAGTGCTCTTCCCAGAACTCACCGTTCCACTTCTGGTGAGCCGTCCTGATCACATCAAGCTGATAGATGAGGCCCTGGTTAAGGATAGAGCGCTTGTGGCGGTGGCCCAAAGGGACAACACCGTGGAGAAACCTGCCCTGGTGGATTTATACCGGGTAGGAGTGGCAGCCTTTATCTTGAAGATGATGCGCTCTCCCGAGGGCCATTATCACCTACTGGTTCGCACCTCTAAAAAGGTTCGGCTGACGGAGACAGTTCAGGAAGAACCTTACCTGGTTGCCAAGGTGGAAATTATCGAAGAAGCCGTCCAGATTGACAAGCAGATCGAGGCCATGGTCTTAAACATTCGCAATCTCTTTCAGAGAGTTGTGGAACTGGCCAACATGCCGGCCGAACTGGCCATCGTAGCTGCCAATGTGGAGGGCCCCCACCCCCTCATCTCCTTGGTGGCTTCAAATTTGGATCTGACGTTGGCGGAGGCTCAGGAAATTCTCGAGACTCTGGAAACTCAGACGGTATTGGAGCGGTTGACTGTCCAGCTGAACCAGAGACTCGAGACCCTGGAACTCAGCCAGGAAATCCAGAAGAAGATTAAGGATGGCATGGACAAGACCCAAAGGGACTACATGCTCCGCGAACAACTCAAGGCTATTCAGAAAGAGCTTGGCGAGGGTGACGAACGAACCGTCGAGATCGATGAACTGAAAAAGAAGCTGGAAGAAACACCAATGCCCGATGAGGTGCGAGATGTGGCCGGGAAGGAACTTGACCGGTTGAGCAAAATGCCGCCAGCAGCTGCCGAATATACTGTATCACGCACGTACCTGGACTGGTTACTGGAGCTTCCCTGGGAAGTCTTTACCGAGGACAAATTGGACATTACAGCTGCCCAAGAGACCTTGGATGCCGACCACTATGATTTAGAAAAAGTCAAAAAACGCGTCATCGAATACCTGGCGGTGAGAAAGCTCAAACAGGACATGAAGGGCCCCATTCTCTGTTTTGTGGGTCCTCCAGGCGTTGGCAAGACCTCTTTAGGACAATCCATCGCCCGCACTCTCGGACGTAAGTTTATTCGCATTTCTTTAGGCGGGGTGCGGGATGAGGCCGAAATTCGGGGCCACAGGCGCACCTATGTGGGCGCCCTGCCCGGGCGCATTGTTCAAAGCCTTCGCAAGGCTGGAGCCAATAACCCGGTATTCATGCTCGACGAAATCGACAAGGTGGGCACAGACTTTCGCGGCGATCCCTCCTCAGCACTTTTGGAAGTGCTTGACCCTGAACAAAACCATACATTTTCTGACCATTATCTTGAAGTTCCCATCGATCTTTCTCAGGTAATGTTCATCACCACCGCCAATATATTGGACACCATCCCCCCTGCCCTGCGCGACCGCATGGAAGTGATTGAACTGCCAGGCTACATCGAGGAAGATAAGTTAATGATAGCAAAGCGCTATCTGCTCCCTGAGCAGCTTGAAGCTCATGGCCTGAAAGCTGAACTCATCGAACTGGAGGATGACGCAATCCGCACTATCATTCGTTCTTATACACGTGAAGCAGGGGTTCGCAACCTGGAACGGCAGATCGCCGCCGTCTGCCGAGGTGTCGCCAAAGAGGTTGCGGCCGGGCGCGAGCAGGTTACCAGAATCGGGCTAGACAACCTGGAAGAATTCCTTGGGACGGTGCTGTTCATTCCTGAGCTGGCCGCCCGAGCGTGGGGACCCGGACTGGCCACCGGGCTCGCCTGGACGCCAACCGGCGGTGACATCATCTTCATTGAAGCGGCCCGGATGTCTGGAAAAGGCAGCCTCACGCTCACCGGCCAATTGGGCGACGTCATGAAAGAGTCCGCAACCGCCGCCCTCACCTACGTGCGAGCCCATGCCACCCAACTGGGTATTGAGGAAAACTTCCTCGAAGGCTCAGATATCCATGTCCATGTGCCTGCTGGGGCCATACCCAAAGATGGCCCTTCCGCCGGCATCGCCATGTTGGTGACCTTAGCCTCCTTGATTACTGGAAAGCAGGTGCGGAGAGACGTGGCCATGACCGGAGAGATCACCCTGCGGGGCGATGTTCTCCCCGTGGGAGGGATTAAAGAAAAGGTTCTTGCCGCGCACCGGGCCGGAATAAGGGAAGTGATCCTGCCGTATATAAATAACAAGGATCTTCCGGATGTGCCTGAACAGGTTCGAGAAGCAATGCAATTTCACCTGGTCCGCGCCATGCCCGATGCCCTGGAAGTGGCACTCGAACCGACAGAATGAAAAAGCCACTCCCTACAAGAGATGGATTTTTCTCTGGAGTAGTGAAGCACTGGAGGAATATAAATTCCAAATCACAAATATCAAATATCAAACAAATAACAATGACCAAAATTCGAAATTCCAAACCTGTTTTGGTCATTGAGTATTGGAATTTGAGATTTGTTTGTAATTTGGTGCTTGGAGTTTGGGATTTCATAGAGTCCAACACTCCAGTACTCCTCAGGCACACTAGTGCCCTCCCCTACCTGCTAAACCTAAGCCAGAGGGAGGCAGCCACACCCCAAATGGCGTTAAAGAAGAGCACGAGCACAGGAGTCATATCTCCCAGGGCAAGACCGAACATACCCTTATTGGCTTTCATTGGAAAAACGATGAAGAACATTACCAGGGAGGGCCCCAGGCTGTATAAAAGACCACGACTTATCACTGAGCGGCGCAGTATAGGCAGCAAAAACAGAAACCCCCATATTCCACCCCAGACAATGCGGGGGTAAAGCCAGGCAGGGGTCAGTTGAGGGGCAATCTTGACTCCCAGGGCCGCATTGACTCCCAGGTTGCCAAAGTTCCAAACGACAAGACTATTTAACACTCCCCCCACACATCCCGCTACAAAAACTAAGGAAAGAGTTCGGAAGATACTTCTCATTACTTGAACCTTTCATCCGCCTCCGCTGCCGCTACTCTCTCTGCCTTGCCGGCGAGCCAACCTGTTCGTTCCACCTCTGTCGAGTCAAATTCCGGCACGTATGGCTTGATATCCAGCAAGGGGGTGGAGTCGGCAATGTCTACGTCCTCGATGTGAAGTGTGCACCCCTCGATTCCCACAAGCCGTACAACCGAGATTCCTATAGCGTTGGGTCGCCTGGGCGCTCTGGTGGCGAAGACTCCTCGCAGAAAATCATCCAAATAGGGCTTCACCATCAGCGAGTATCCTTGGGAGAGATGGAAATGATAGAGAAGAAAAATATGCGAAAACCCGTCTAGATCTTTCAAACCATCACCACACTCAGGGATTACCTCTACGGTGCCGGCCACTCCCCGGGCTCCAGCAGGCTGAATAGGCATCCCTTTTGTCTCTTTGAAGGGTGAATGAATGACGCCAATGGGGCGATATCTTATTTCTTGCATGGGTTACCTCTCATCATTCTTTGTGATCGCAAGCAGCCTCCGGCCCGGCTTCCGGCTCGGAGAGCCTCCAGCTCAGAGAGAGGGAGCTTGCTCCTACAGAGAGAATGGACTGGGAATCACTTTTACCCTTCGTAGGCAGCTAACTTCCGAATACCATATCGCATCGGCAGCCAGACAGCAGCAATATTCACTAGCACCATAAGAAAGATGGAGCCGCCGACATACAACCATTGGAAAAAGCTGAGGGAATGGTGGCGGGCCTGGGCCATGAGCAGGATGTAGACAGGCCCCGCTTCCAGAACAACCACCATTGCTATGAAGCTCATAGCCAGGATCATGTAGAGCAGGCCGCCAAAACCTGTGGCAACTTGGGTTACGTTCTCGGCCTTGAAGTTTGGGAAGACAGCGCCCATCCCTACTCCAAGAGCGGTGATGCCAAAAACCATGGAGAAAATGGTGATGGGTGCCAGCCACCGCATCAGAGCGCTCACTTGAAGCAATTCGTTGGTGGCGATGGTCAGGATCAGACCAAGGAGCAGCAAAGGCGCAAGATAAAAAAGGAACTTGCTCCACAGTAACCGCCTCATACTCAACGGAGCACTTTGCATAATCCAGAATGAAAAGCCCTCTCCGCTCACCGCCGTAAATACGAAACGTACGCCGATAGAGGCCAGGACAAATCCGGCCAGACCAACATTCAGAAAGGCGATGAGATTTTGCAAATAAAAAGTGGGTACCTTAACACCGTCCAGAGGCAAAACGCTGTAATTGTAAAGATAGAGCACAATAAGAGCTAAGATCAGGAGTAGCTGTGACCACTGGGTATTGTCGCGGAAGAAGAACTTCAGGTCTTTGCCCATGAGACTCAGAGTCTGGGAGCGACGCGGTGTTCTGGGCCTGAGTCGTTTGGGAACCAGTCCCAAAAATCTGCCAGCCAACAGACGTCCGCTTTCTTGGGACTTGGACCAGCCCTCCGGGTAAACCCAAATCGCCACAAACGCACACACCACCAAACTGGCCAACCCGTTCACCCACAAAAATCCCTGGTAAAAACCACTGGAGACGGTTGAAGGTCTCAGAAGAGGCCAAATCGCCTCACTGGCCCAACTGCTGGGCAGATAAGGTGAAGCCGGAGCACTGAGCGCTCGAAAATAAGTGATCACACTGGCGAAAGCGTCTGGATCCACCAACCTTTCCGGTCGCGTAAACCGGAAAAGAAAGAAAAGGAGAATGATCACCAAAAGGGAAAGAAGAAAAAGTACATCCCGGCTACGTTGGGCTGGAAAGACCTGCACCAAGATCATGGTGAGGGTTATCCCCAGAGCTGCTGCCAGGATCAGGTAGGGAACAATCACACTGACAAGACCGAGATAATAGACAAAGGACGCCTGGTAGACAAGGCCGTAAGCTGTGAAGATGGGAATGCCAAAAAGCAGTACCATCCATGAACTCTCAACTAACGTGTCCAGAAAACGAGCTGCAAAAATCTCTCCTATGGAAACCGGGGTAGCGTGAATTATTTCTAAATCCTGCGAAAGAAAAAACGTATTGAGAGCTACCAGTACGTTACTGAAGATCAACAACCCGAAAAAGGTAAGATACACCATGCTGAGAAGCTTGTAGGCCAGCAGGTCGCCAAATTCTTCCACTGCCTGAAAATAGCGGAGCACCCGGTAGAAAATCACATATATTCCGACCCAGAAGCCAACAGCCAGGGCCAACAAGGAACCTGCTTTGATAAGGGATCGGCGGCCGCCAAAGAATAAGCCGTTTTTGAAACCCCACCAGCGTGGGGCAAGCAAAGTCAATACCTTCATAGCCCAAACCTATTGAGGAATTTAGGAATTAAATGCAGTACCACTCAGCTATCTTTAATTCCTTAATTTCCCAATTCCTCAATTCTCTTGGTTAATAAAACCAATATCTTCAGTGCTTTCGGCCTCAGCACCGGTCAGATGCAAGAATATAGACTCCAAGCGTGAATCTTCCTGGCCAGCCAGCTCCTTCAGCTCAGTGACGGTACCCTCTGCAAGGAGTTCTCCCTTTTGGATGATGCCGATGCGATCGCAAAGTTCTTCCGCAACTTCAAGGGTATGGGTGGACATGAACACGGTGAGACCGCTCCGTTTCAATCTCGTGAAGATTCTTTTGATGAGCCGAGCCCCCTTGGGATCCAAGCCCACAAGAGGTTCATCCACAATGAAAACCCTGGGTTGATGCAGCAAGGCAGCACTCATGATTAACCGTTGTTTCATACCATGGGAATAGCTACCCACCAGTTCCTTGGCCCATTCTGCCAGTTCGAAGAGTTCGAGAAACTGCTGGATCCTCTTTTCTCGTCCCGCCCCATTGAACCCGTACAGATTGGCTATGAAGGACATGAATTCTAACCCTGTGAGTTTTTCGTACAGAAACGGACGATCCGGAATAAATCCTACCCGTGCCTTCACTTCGATGGGATGTTTCAGCAAATCCAGGCCATCAATAAAGATACTCCCTGAGGTTGGGCGCATGATTCCGGCGAGCATTTTGATGGTGGTTGTTTTACCGGCTCCGTTGGGCCCGAGAAAACCATAAATCTCTCCGGGCGCCACCATCAAGCTGACGTTGTCCACCGCAGTGACTTGTTTGAAGCGTTTTGTAAGTTCTTCCAGGAGAATCATGGTCTACCCCCGATTGATAGTGTCAGTGGTCAGTGGTCCGTCGTATTCGATTTAATCTTTTTCTCTGCAACGGACAACAGACAACGGACAGAGCACAAAAATCATAACCCGTTGTTGGTCAAGGACGAGCCAATCGCATAAAAGTGACCTATGGGTTCATTCATAGTCTATGACTTTGATGCCTAGCCTTCCGAGAGCCCTCACCAACAGTACCTGGCGATCTAACTCTCCCGTAATGAGCCGAACATGGGTGGGGTCCGCAGGCACTTGGTTCAAAAGGGAATCCACGGCAACCCATTCCCCCACGTAGACTTCATTCCAGGCGTGATAATAGAAGCGGCCTTTGGTGTACAGTAGACCCACTGTGATCCTCGTGGGAATGCCCACAGATCTGGCCAGGGCAGCAAAAAGCACGCTATGCTCATTGCAATCTCCGGCCCGCATCTTGTAAACTCCGAGGGCGTTTGGAATGGATAGCGTCGGCCGCTTTTCAAGATTGTGATAGACCCAGGAGCTAATGAGCTCAACAGCCCGCAAAGCGTCCTTTTCCTCACCCACAATGGCCGCGGCCTGCTCTTTCAAGATCGGCTCGTCACTCTGAATCAGCAAGCTCGATTGCAAATCCCGAGCCATCTCGGCAGTGCTCAACGGGATTTGCACTGAAGAGATTTGTGGCAAAACCTCGCGAACTATTAAGAGCTCTCCTTCGCTCAACTGTTGTCTGCCACCTGCCAAGTCCCAACCCTCACCAGTAATGCCCGTGAGTTGCAGGCGCAAACTTCTCAACAGCCTAGGCCTAGCAATGGTGCGATCTGGAACCACAGCCGCCTCACGCACTAATTCTGCGGCTGTCGCCTCAGCGAAACCGGCGAGAGCATCCTTGCGGTCGCTCCTCACCATAGTCAAACCCAGGAATCCTTCCTCTTTGAGCACCTCCCCATATGGGCTAACCCAGGTCCTGAGCTTGACGCCGTGAAACTCCAATACCACACGATAAGCCTCCAAATTTCGGGAACCAATCTGGATTGTCTCCTTGGCCTCTACTCGCAGCGGCACCATAGTCTGACTTAAAGTGGAAGGATCAAAGAGCGCCAGCCTATAGGTATTCCCCTCTCGCAAGCGCTGTTGAGCGATGAATGACTTCATCCCACTACCCAAATAAATGGGATGAGAGAGCGGCAGTTGCTGACTGCGTTCCTGACCGGCCATCTGACTTACGAGCAGCAAGCTTCCGTCCTTTATACCGCCGCTGAGATTGTAGTAAATGGGGCCGGCTTGGAGACGAAAAGTGAAGGATTTTAGGGAGAAATCCGGCTCCAGCTTAGCTTGAACCCTGGTAAATAGATCCTGGATATCCCCGAGGAAATCGAGGCGGAGAAACAGCTCTTCGGTAAGCGCGTACCCTTCAGACCGTGGCCGGATTTCTGTGTGGCTGTACCCGGTTCTGTTGCCATGTTGATATATGGTAAACCATTCTTCCTGGAGTTCTTGGCTGGCCAGTTGTTGTACTTCCGGGGTGAGAACCTCTCCCCCGCCATAGTTAAGGCGGTAGACGAAAACCGCCACATAACAAATCCATGCAGCCAAAATCGCAATGGCGAGGGTAAAGCCCAGCCTTCTTCGCCAGGGTTTTTTGCTAATGGTGCTCATCTTGCCTGCGCCTGACCAGCTCCTCAGCATTTTGGAGCATTTGTTGAAAGTCTCCCTGCTCTAGTCCCGCCCCTAAAGCAATCTTTTCGACCATCTCCCCCGGTAACAGGTCTCCTGGCGCATGGGCATCCGAGTTGAGTATCAGGCTAGCCCCTGCTGCCCGGGCCACTCTAGCCACATGCCCGTTGGTGAAAGAGTGGCCTTTGCGGCCTGAGATTTCCAGAAGAATGCCACGCCGTGCCGCCAGGGCAGCCTCCTCTGGCGTAAGCAAGCCCGGATGGGCAAGAATGTCAATGTCAGCCTCTAGCCCAGCCTGATTTGTACCGGGCAGTACTGGTTCCATTATGGTCTCCCCATGGACAACCACCACCCGCGCCCCCAACTTCCTGGCCTCCACCGCCAAAGGTGCAATGGTGGGAGGCGGCACGTGGGTAAGCTCAATTCCGGGCACTGCCTGAATGCGATTGTACTGATTGATTTCTGCCGCAGCTCGTACCACCCGAGGAATAATGAGATCTAAATTACTGCGGTCAGCGTGATCGGTGATACCGATGAAACGGTACCCCATATCCTCGGCGCGTCGCACCAACTCGCTCACTACAAGTTCACCATCGCTGAATAAGGAATGAGTATGCAGGTCAATCAAAATGCTTCTCCTTTTTTGGGTGGAAAAGGTACCGGCACAACATGCACAATCTGTTCCCAACGGTTTCCTTAAAAGAGCCTGGGAGTAAGGGAGCGGCTCAAGGCTCAAGGCACAGGGTACAAGGCAAAAATAAAAAAAAGAACTTATTCTCTCCTTATGCCTTGCGCCTTACACCTTATGACGCAAAGCGCTAAGCGCAGAGCGTGAGGTAAACAGTAAACGGTGAACGGTAAACCGATTATGCGCTGGCTCCGCAACTGTTCACCGTTTACCATTTACCGTTTACTCTTTTTTTCGCTATGCGCCATGCGCTATGCTCTATGCGATCTGACCTGGCCCGAAGCACCAGGTTTTCGATGTTGAATAAAGTACTTGATCTTAATGGCAGCTAGGCAAGATGACAAGGGGTTTGAGATTGCAGATTGTAGATTGTAGATTTGGGAATTCAGGGATTGGGGAATTGAGGAATTCAGTTCTGCAGCAATCGTTCAGCTATCTTTAATTCCTAAATTTCTCAATTCCCTAATACCTTAATCGCTCTTGCTTCACATCTTGTATTTGCCGAAGTCCTCCGCTGAGAGATTTTCCAGAATATCAGTCCACTTCTTGGCTTCCTCGTCTTTGATTTCCACCTTGGGAGTGGAGTCTAGCTTGCCTGATTTCTCTATTACCTTCTCGTCCACATAAATTCGGGCGTCAGCTCGTAAAGCTATGGCAAGAGCGTCACTAGGTCGAGCGTCTATCCGAGTCTCCTTGCCGTTCACATTCAGGTAGATCCAAGCGTAAAAAGTATTATCCCGCAGGTCGCAGACCTCGACCTTTTCAACCTTGGCCCCCAAATGGCCCATCAGATTCTTGACTAGATCATGCGTCATAGGACGGGAAAACTCGACCTTTTCAAGTTCAGTGGCAATGGCAGTGGCCTCTAATAAGCCAATCCAGATAGGCAAAGATGTTTCGCTATCAGGATCTTTCAACACAACGATCGGCGTATTCGTTTGCGGGTCCATGGTGAGACCCGATATTATCATTTCCCGCACCATGATCTCTCCTTCACAACCTTCAAGCTCACGTTATCTTCCACACAAACCACACCCTCCAAGGAGTGGGCATATCCTGCGCTAATCAAAACAGGTATCTCCTCACCAACCAGCTCTGGCGGCCCCTGAAAATTTACCACCCGGTTCTGTGGAGTTCGCCCGCTGAGTTGGGATCCTCCGACCTGACTCGGACCTTCCACCAATACCCGAGTGGTTTGCCCCACCTGTACTTCGTTCTTCTCAAGGGTTATACGCTCTTGCAAACTCTGCAGAGTTTGCAGTCGCTGCAGTTTAATTTTTTCCTCCACCTTGCCATCCAGACGGCTGGCCGCCGTCTGTGGTCTATCAGAGTATTTGAAAGAGAAAAGCGCATCGAAGCGAACTTCCTCCAACAGGCTCAGGCTCCCCTGAAAGTCTTCCTCATTCTCACCGGGAAATCCAACAATCATGTCTGAGGATACCGCCACGTCCTCTCTTATTGCCTTCAACTTTTTCATCAGCCGAAGGTAGTGTTCCCTCGTGTAGCCCCGCTTCATTCGTTTTAGAATCCGGTCGGATCCTGATTGCACCGGAAGATGGATGTGAGGACAAAGTGGCTCGATATCCGCAAAACACTGCATAAGTGATGGCGACAGGTCTTTGGGGTGCGAGGTTGTAAAACGAATCCGCAGCAGCCCTTCTATTTGGGCTACTCGCCTCAGCAATCCAGCAAAATCCAGTTCCTCCGCAACTCCTTGGCCGTAGGAGTTCACATTTTGCCCCAAAAGCGTGACCTCCCGTACGCCGCACTCAACCAGGCTTGCCACCTCCCGAACAATCTCGTCGCTCGGACGGCTGCGCTCCCCACCACGGACCATTGGCACTATGCAGTAGGTGCAAAAATTATCACAACCTCTCATGATGGTTACGTAAGCGCTCACTTCAGGCCTACACAGCTGCGACCGACCGTCAGAGTCATCACCAAAATCGTAGGAAAAATCCACAAAGGCCTGCCGTTCTCCGGTAGTCTCATAACGAGCGAGCATGGCCGGCACTCTACTGACGCCATGAGTCCCTACCACAAGATCCAGGTGTGGCAGCCGTCGCAGCAGATCCTCGCCATGTTGCTGAGCCACGCAGCCACCGAAAGCCACTACCAGTCCAGGCTGGCTGCGCTTGAGTTGCTTGAGACGGCCCAGGTAGCTGAATGCCTTTTGCTCGGCTTTGTCGCGAACAGTGCAGGTGTTGATGAAAATAAAATCCGCCTGGCGATAATCATCCACGGGCTGGAAATCTTCCTCACCAAGTATCTCCACCAAACGCTCACTGTCGTAACGGTTCATCTGGCAGCCGAACGTTCTGATAAACAGCCGCCTGACCTTTCTGTCGCCAATTGTGCTCACAAGTCAGTCCTGGTGTTCGTTTCTAATTCCTTCTTCAGCCTCGTAATCTCCTTTGTGGCCTGAGATAGCCGTTTGGCCAAAGTGCGAATGATCCTTTTTGCGATCTCCGGATGTTCCTCAATCATATCCTGAATATTGTCGGCTGAATAGACCTGGACAACACTACTACCTTTGGAAATTATAGTCGCCGAGCGCACCTTGTTCAACACGCTTGCCATTTCGCCAAAAAACTCGCCGGGATTCGTAATGCGCCCAACTTCCCTGCCGCCCTTTGAGACCACTAACCCCTGCTCAGTGGATATCAGTTTGAAGATGTCAGTGTCTCTGGCCCCCTCCTCAATAATGACTTCGTTGTCTCCGTAAAAACAGACGTCTATATTTTCCGCCTTGGGCCCCGCCTCTTCTTGCCCCGCAGCGTGTCTGGTCTGTGTAAGCTGCTCGAGTAAAGACAAGAGGACCCCCTTACTCATCTGGGGTCGTTCGTACAGTATGAATTCTATCGCCTCTCTGTCATACATGGCGATTCGGGTCTTATCTATTGAACAAACGCTGACGCTGGAAGGCTGATTGAAAAAACAGCTCTCCAGGCCGAATACATCTCTCTCTCCAAGAATGGCAAGCTGTCGCCCGTGGCGGGTGACCTTTACGTTACCGCTGAGCACTACATAAAAATGACTGCTGTGCTCACCTTCGGCAATGATTTCCTCATCTTCTCCGTAGGTGCGGATCTCCAGGGCCGTTGCCCCGTCTTCCAGGTCAACATCTTCCCGCCATTTTTCATCCGCCACGGCGTCACCTTGCCAACCCCAGCTAGGAAGGCTGTTCTGTGCGGCGGCATGTAAGGACTAGTCGCATGGAGGTTAATCTTTATCCCAGCCGCCCGCAATTTTCAAGAGCAAAGGAGGGTTTATTCAACCGGACTGATCCGCTTGAGCTCCAGTTCTCGACCCAAGGCTTCCAGCAAAACCTCCAGACTACCATGACGTCCAGGCGGTACTGCCATCTGCACGAGCCCCTTCTGAGGATCCAGCGTGGTTAACGTTGTCAGTCCCTCATATGCCTCCAGGATAAATTTTAGATAGTGGATTTCGTGAGGATCAACCTGGTATATCCACAGGGTTGAACGCTGTTGGGGACTTACTCTAACAGCCATTGACCACCTCCTGAAAACGATGCGGTCACGTTACCATGTTTAATTAGTGGTTACAACAACCTAAATTGAGCGATTCTCCGTTCACTGTCATTCTGAGGAGCCGACAGGCGACGAAGAATTTCAGAAGGCGGTTCCACCCAGAAGATTCTTCGCTGTCGCTCAGAATGACATGGATGGTGCTGCCTGTACTCGTGCCGTCCACTAGAATCGCTCAATTTAGGAACAATAAAGCCATGCGGCTGTTTGTTCTTGACTTGCATGTACAGTTGCGATTTATTGTCGCAGACCATGACTATTCGACGCCGGAGTGACGCGGGACGCGGGCAAAAATCTGGCAATCATGAAGAACACTGAGTCCACTCCAGACACGATCCAGGGAGTCCGCTACCAGTGGCAGCTAAAAACCCCCTATCACGACCTGGCCAGAGAGATTGAAACGGCCCTCGGGCTACCCCCTTTGGTGGCCCTGATTCTTACCACTCGGCACATCACTTCTACAACTCAGGCTAACGACTACCTCCATTGCCGGCTAGAAAACCTTCATCCTCCAGACAATATGCCAGATCTCGATAAAGCGGTTACTCGCATCGTTAGGGCTTTAGAGCAAGGAGAGCAGATCGCTGTCTACGGCGACTATGACGTGGACGGTATTACTGCCACCGCGCTGCTGGTTCATTTCCTTTCCTTGTTAGATGGGGCAGTACGTTGGTACATACCGCACCGTCTTCAGGAAGGTTACGGTCTCAACAGTAAAGCTCTCCAAACTCTGCATGGCGAGGGTGTCACTTTGGTCATCACCGTGGACTGTGGCAGTACGAATCATGAGGCTATCGAATTGGCTGGCAAACTCGGACTGGATGTAATTGTCACCGACCATCACCTGCCTCCACATTCCCTGCCGGCAGCCACCGCCCTGGTAAACCCCAAACGGAGTGAAGAAACAGAAGAACTCAGGGATCTGGCTGGCGTCGGTGTTGCCTTCTACCTTGCCGCCGCGCTTCGAGCCCACTTCCGCCACGCCGGCCGGTGGAGCACCGCTGACCAACCCAACCTCAAGAAATATCTAGACTGGGTCGCCCTCGGCACCTTAGCAGACATGGCCCCTCTCACCGGCACGAACCGGATTCTCGCACGTTTCGGTCTTGTAGAACTGTCCCGAACTTCCAACTGCGGGCTGCGTGCTCTCAAGGCAATCTGTGGTCTGGAGAAAAATACAATCAGTGATTGGGACGTCTTGTTTCGGTTGGGCCCCCGTCTCAACGCTCCTGGACGTTTGGCGAGCGGAGACCTGGCTGTGCGCTTTCTCCTTAGTACTGATTCTGCTGAGGCCCGGAACCTGGCCTTTGAACTCGAGGAACTCAACCGTCAGCGCCAGCATGAGGAAAAAGAGCTATTGGCCGAGGCTCTGTACCTTGTCGAGGCGGATAGCTCTTTAGAGCAAAGTAGCTCATTGGTTCTTGCCTCGCCCGGCTGGCACAAGGGACTACTGGGTCTCGTAGCCTCCCGCCTCGTCGAACGCTTCAACAAACCGACCATCCTCCTCACTCAAGTGGACCAGCACTGGGAAGGATCCGGCCGTAGTTTTGGCACCTTCGATCTTTATCAGGCACTGTATAGCTGCAGAGATCACCTGGTGCGCTTCGGCGGCCATAAGCAGGCAGCAGGACTGGGCCTCAGAAAAGAACTACTGACAGAATTCCGCACTGCATTCGAAAGCATTGTGGAGGAGCAAATAGACCCGGAAGACATCCGCCGAACAATGAAAGTGGACGCTATGGTTCATCTTGATGAGATTACTCCTGAGCTGATGGTATATCTTGAACGAATGCAACCTCACGGAGTAGGCAATCCAGAACCCGTTTTCTGCTGCCGAGGTTTTCAGGTGGAGAATCAGCAGATACTCAAGGGGTGCCATTTGCAGTTGCGGTTGAGGCAGGGAAAAGCACGCCTCGGCGCCATTGGCTTCAACTTCATTGAGTCCGATCAGCCACCTCCGGTTCCGGAGTGGCTGCTCTTCAGCCCCAGATGGAACCATTGGCAGGGCGAGAACCGCATTCAGTTGCACATCATTGACTACCGTTAAGATTTTAGATTGTAGATTGTAGATTGGGAATTAAAAAATTGCAGTCGCAATCTGCCATCTGAGATCTGCAATCATGAAAGGTAAAAACCCTTGCCAATGACAAGGCCCTGTGCTAGTAAAATGCAGCCCTGCCGATGACCGCTCTTGCCGCAGTGGCGGCAGGACCAGCCACAGGGCTCTTCCTAACCGCTAACATTCGCCGTTGAAGGGGATGATGAAAGCTCTACTATACAAGGTTTCTTGGGCCGTGTTGGTCTTGTGGTTGTTCTTCTTCGCCCTTTCTTCTCCGGCCCCAGCCCAGGATAAAGATCTGAACAGACCGCTGGTGGCCTCTGGCACGAGGCCCATGCTGGAACAGGACTCGGCAGACGCACGAAAGCTGGCCCTGGAGGAGGCTTTACGCGCTGCTGTGGAACAGGCTCTGGGCTGGCTCCTTCCTTCCGACCGCATAGTTCGCTATTATCCGCTCCTGTTGGATCATATCCTCAAGGAGCCCATGAGCTACATCCAGGACTATCAGATAGTCCACGAAGGTGTGACATTTGGACTATATCGGGTGACCGTGCTGACAACCCTGTACACCGAGGGGCTGACCCGTACATTGCGCCGTCTTGGTCTATTTTTACCTGCCAGCGAACGTCCCCGGATTGCGATCCTGGTTGCTGAGCGCACCAGCCCTGAGGACCCCTGGCATTGGTGGTGGCAGACTTCGCTGGTGGAACATCAACAGTTTATATTTTCTCAGGCTCTGGCAAAGCTCATGTCTGCCCAGGGTCTGGTGCCACTAGATCCGAATCTGTTCCTGGAGAGCTTACCTGAGGATCCGATCTACCAGGAACCTATGTTGGCTGATGAGCAGGGTGAAGCCTTGGCTAAGGCTCTGGGAGCGGATGTGGCCCTGCTGGGTCAGGTTACTCACCGACCTGCCGGCACGGATTCAACTGGAATGGCTAGCGGCTCTCTACGAGCAGTGCGAGTGGAAAGTGGTAAGATTCTTGCCCGGGTCTCCGGCACTGTCCAGGTCCAGCCTTCCAGCGAGCATGCAGCATCTGACTACGGTTTTACTGCCTTGGCAGAACGTTTGGCCCCGCACCTGGTGGATGGTGTGCTGGCTCCATTCGTCGCCGTATCCCGTGCCCCCAAGGAGGTTACCCTCCAGGTTGAAGGAGTGAGATTCTATGGTGATCTCATCCTTATCAAGGAGCACCTCCAACGCACTCCTGTGGTAAAGAAAATCAGGCAGATTCAGCTGAAGGCCGACCTGGGATCTTTTACCCTCGTTCTAGAGGGAAACCTCGATGACTTGGAGAGTGCACTGGAGGGTCACGACTTTGGCACTTTTGTTACCAGCGCCGAAGTGACCGACGAAAACATCATAGCAGTGACTATCCTCAGCAAGAGGTAAGCCTCTCCTGCCATGACCATTCCGAATTTCCTCACAATCTTGCGCATCTTACTGACACCGGTGCTGGTTATTTTGCTCCTCGAAGGACGCCTCAGTGAGGCCCTTTTCGTCTTTATAATAGCGGGAGTCACTGACGCACTCGACGGTCTGATAGCCCGCCTGTATAAACAGAAATCCAGGCTGGGCGCCTTCCTAGATCCGCTGGCGGACAAGTTGCTTCTGGTTACCACCTACGTAATTTTGGCCGTCCAGAGTCTGGTTCCAAGCTGGCTCACCGTCATTGTTCTCAGCCGGGACGTGCTCATCGTTTTGGGGGTATTCGTTCTATTCATGCAAGACCTACCTTTTGAAATCAAACCTACCCTTGCCAGCAAGCTGACCACCTGTGCCCAGATCATTACCGCAATTGTCACCATGGCAACAGCCTTGGCTGCGCCCCATCCGCTTCTCAAACATACCCTTTTTTACCTCACTGGCGCGGTCACGCTTGTGTCCTGGGGTCAATATATGGTCCGGGGAGTCCGCATTATGCAGAAAGCCGGGGACAGTTAGAAAAGCAGCAGGCAGTGAACAGTTGGCAGCTGGCAGCCACAAGTCATTACACTTCGTGCATTTGCGCTTCGTTGTCATTACGGCTTCGCCGTCAGTACGCTGCGCTGTCATTTGTTGTAAGATGAAATCCGCAATCTGAAACCGGGAACCCGCCCGAAGGGTGGGAGTCCGAAGGACAAATCTGCAATCTAAAATCTGCCTGCTGCTTGCTGCTTGCTGCCTGCTGGCTTTTGGGAAATTTCTCTTGACAGTGACCACCTGTCTTGATACTTAGTATATGCTTTAATCATAGGCACGTAGCTCAGGGGGAGAGCACTACCTTGACGCGGTAGGGGTCTGGGGTTCAAATCCCCACGTGCCTACCAGATCCACTCTTCAAAGGTGTTGATAACGACCTTCATGCGAATCAACTAATAGTAGTCAGCTAGAGGCATCGGCGAGGTAGAGCTCGGGTGCCTTTTCTTATTTAGTGAGATGGAAAAGCAATGGAAGAAATAAACGTATCAATTGGCAGTGATGAAAGCCACCGCTTGCCGAAGGGCATAAGTGCAGGGGAAGCTCTGGAACGTCTGCGAGTGAAAAAGGGCAACCCCGCGGTTGCCGCTAAGATAAACGGCGAACTCGTTGATCTCAGCAGACCGTTGGAACAGGATTGCACCATCGAACCGCTGAACCAGAATAACGAAGAGACCCTGGAGATTCTGCGCCACACTGCTTCGCACGTCATGGCCCAGGCGGTGCAAAGCCTGTATCCGGAAGCCAAAATTACTATTGGCCCAGCCATCGAAAACGGTTTCTACTATGATTTTGATTACCCTGAAACCTTCAGTGTAGAGGATATTCCCAAAATCGAAGCTAAAATGCAGGAGATAATCCAGCAAGCTTCGCCTGTCTTTCGCAGGGAACTGGATCGGCAGGAAGCAATCCGAGTCTTCACTGAGCGCAACGAGACCTACAAGGTCGAAATGCTGGAAGAGATGGACGAGCCGGTGGTGTCGGTCTACGGACAGGATGATTGGCTTGACCTCTGCCGCGGCCCCCACCTGGTTAACACCAGTGAGGTCAAAGCCTTTAAGCTCACCGGAGTTGCCGGAGCCTACTGGCGGGGTGACGAGCGCAATCCAATGCTGCAGCGCATCTACGGCACAGCCTTTTTTTCCAAGAAGGATCTTAAGAGACATCTACAACTTCTTGAGGAAGCAAAAAAACGAGATCACCGTAAGTTAGGGAAAGAACTGGATCTCTTCCATGTAAGTGATGAGGCGGGACCAGGACTGGTCATCTATCATCCCAAAGGAGCTCTGCTCCGCCATATCATAGAGACCTTCGAGAAGGAAGTACATCTCCGCCGCGGGTATCAAATGGTCAGCGGGCCCCAACTGCTCAAGACCGAAATGTGGAAGAAGTCGGGGCACTTCGAAAACTACCGGGAAAACATGTACTTCACAGAGGTGGAAGGCCAGTCCTATGGTATCAAGCCCATGAACTGTCTGGCCCATATGCTCATCTATAAATCCACAATTCGTTCTTACCGGGATCTGCCTATACGATATTTTGAGATGGGTGTGGTGCATCGACACGAAAAGTCCGGGGTGCTTCATGGCCTGACACGAGTGCGTCAATTCACTCAGGATGATGCTCATCTCATCTGTACTCCGGAACAACTGAACGACGAGATCAAGGGGGTTATTGATTTCGCCCTGGACATGTTGGAATTATTCGGTTTCGAGTACGAGATTGAGCTCAGCACCCAACCAGAGAAACGTATCGGCACTGACGAAGATTGGGAAAGGGCCACCGTCGCTCTGGAAAAAGCACTTACTGATAAACAGCTCCCTTATAAAATTTGTGCCGGTGAAGGCGCATTTTATGGTCCCAAAATCGACATCCTGCTGAAAGATGCCTTAAATCGTCGTTGGCAGTGCTCCACCATTCAGTGCGACTTCACCTTGCCGGAGCGTTTTGATCTAACGTACATCGGGCCTGATGGTGGAAAGCACCGTCCGGTGATGCTCCATCGCACCCTTCTTGGCAGTATGGAACGCTTCCTAGGGGTTCTCATTGAACATTACGCTGGCGCCTTTCCCACCTGGCTGGCACCGGTACAGACCATCATCCTCACAGTTACCGACCGACATCAATCGTACGGCGAAGAACTCTACAAGCAGCTCTTGAATGCTGGCATCCGAGTGGAAAAGGACTTACGGAACGAAAAATTGGGCTACAAGATCAGAGAAGCACAGCTTCAGAAGATTCCCTATATGCTGGTAGTGGGCGACCGGGAGGTGGAAGCCGCTGGAGTCTCACCTCGTCGAAGGGACGGCAAGGATTTGAAGCTCATGGAGGTGGCGGATTTCGTTGAACTGGTTAGGGAAGAAAACGCGGTAACCGATTCGATTCTTAAAGTAGCATAGTGTTTTTCGGCATACAAAATGCTAGATTCTTACTACAAGGCCCTGCATATGGCGAGCTAGAAATTAGAAATACCAATGCTCTAATGTTCAAAACAATTTATTTCAGTTAACGACCAGAAGCTCAATTGCATCCCAGAAAGGAGGGAAGGAAAATAAATAAACACATTAACGTAAATCTCAAGATCAGAGCTCCCCAAGTCCGTCTTATAGGTGTAGACGGCGATCAACTGGGGATAGTGCCGCTGGAAGAAGCTTTGGAGCGTGCAACGGCAGAAAAAATGGACCTGGTGGAAGTGGCGCCCAAAGCAACGCCGCCTGTATGCAAGATAATGGACTATGGTAAGTACAAATACTTGCAGAGCAAGAAATTACAGGAAGCGAAAAAGAAGCAGACTATAATCCAGATAAAAGAAGTGAAAATTCGTCCTAAGACCGAAGAACATGATTATAAGTTTAAGCTGCGGCACATCAAACGTTTCCTCGGGGAGAACAATAAGGCAAAGGTAACTATCATGTTCCGCGGGCGAGAAATAGCCCATTCTCAACTAGGATTGAAAGTCCTCGAGCGTATCATAGCGGACACTGAAGAAGAAGGTGTTGTGGAACAAACGCCCAAGCTCGAGGGAAGAAACATGACCATGATACTGGCTCCTCGCTCGTAACTTTGCGGGCTGTCGCCGCCGTCTTCCTCAACCTAGAAATCTCTTGACAATTTCTGGACGAGAAGATATGTTTTTTGATTCGTTTGTAGTGCTGAGACCACACGGGAGTTACAATGCCTAAGATGAAAAGCAATCGCGGCGCAGCCAAGCGTTTCAAAACTACCGGCACCGGAAAGTTCCGCCGCTCTAAAGCGTTTAGAAGTCACATCTTGACGAAGAAAACAGCAAAGAGGAAGCGAAACCTGCGGAAGTCTGGTCTTGTTGACTCCACAAATGTCCGAGGAGTTCGGCGGATGCTGCCCTATGCATAAGCACGGGGAAGTGGCGTCTAGATGGGTATAGAACCCCAGAAAGACGCCAGGGATGCTTCTTTTTTTGACAATTTTAGATTGTTATCCGAATAGGGGTGAATCATGGCACGCGTCACCAACGCAGTTTCTTCCAGAAGACGACGCAAGAAGATACTGAAACAGGCGAAGGGATCTCGCGGAGCGCGAAGCAAGTCGCTGCGCGCAGCCCGCGTGAATGTGGCAAGGGCGCTCCAGTATGCCTATCGTGATCGACGTGTTCGTAAACGTCAGTTTCGTTCACTTTGGATCACCCGGATAAACGCGGCTGCCCGTATGAATGGCCTCTCTTACAGCAGGTTTATGGATGGTCTCAAGAAGGCCGGAATAGGCCTGGATCGTAAGGTGTTGGCCGATCTCGCCGTCAACGATCCCCACGGCTTTGCTCAGATCGCGGAACTGGCCCGCCGGGACGCCTAGATGTTTTCCTCCCAAAACGATGAAACAAGAAATTGATACCCTCCTTCAGGAAACCATCGAGCGGTTGGCAACCATCGATAACGCCAAGGATGTGGAACGACTGCGCCTCGATGTACTGGGGCGCAAGGGAACGCTTTCCCACCTGTTTAAGAAACTGGGGGAAAGTCCCGCAGAAGAGCGTCCTGTTCTCGGCAAGATTCTGAATGAGACACGCGTTCGTCTGAAAAGCGCTTTTGAAGAGGCTAAATCCCGCACCACCTCCATCTCTGCTCACCTTACTGGTTTAGATATTTCCCTGCCGGGCAGGTTGCCGCACCTAGGCCATCTGCACCCCATCACCCGGGTCGGCATGGAGATCGCAGAAATCTTTCAGCGTCTGGGATTCGAGGTGGTTGAAGGCCCAGATGTGGAGTTGGACTACTACAATTTCGAGGCCCTCAATATCCCCAAAGATCATCCTGCCCGTGACATGCAAGATACTTTCTACGTCACGGACAATATCGTCTTGCGTACCCACACATCCCCTATTCAAGTGCGGGTTATGGAAAAACAACCACCACCCGTGCGAATAATTGCACCCGGCAAGGCTTACAGGTGTGATTCAGACGTGACTCACACCCCCATGTTCCATCAGGTTGAGGGGCTCATGGTGGACAAGGACGTCTCGTTCGGTGACCTCAAAGGTGTGCTCACCGTTTTCGTGCACCAGATGTTTGGAGAGGATGTGGATCTGCGCTTCCGTCCCAGTTTTTTTCCTTTTACCGAGCCCAGCGCAGAGGTGGACATCCAGTGTGTCATGTGTCGGGGTGAGGGTTGCCGGGTTTGTTCGGAAACTGGTTGGCTGGAGATTCTGGGCTCCGGCATGGTCGATCCAGAAGTGTTCAAAATGGTTGGCTATGATCCGGAAGAGGTTAGCGGATATGCTTTTGGCATGGGCATCGAACGCATTGCCATGCTCAAGTACGGAATCAACGACCTCCGGTTGTTTTTTGATAACGACCTGCGGTTCCTGGAGCAATTTTGAGGTTTCAGTGTTCAGGACGAATGTAGGTGTCAGGTGTCAGGAAAAAGAAACATAGAAGCTGAGTACTGAACACTGAAACCTGAAACCTTAGTTTTTGGGGTTTAGGATTTCATAAGTTCGCCTCACTCCATTACTCCGTCAGTTACCATGCTGGAATCTCAACGACCGAAGGACTAGATAATGCTGATTAGCCTCAAATGGCTTCGCTCCTTGGTCAGCTGTGATGCTTCACCTGACGAGATTGCCCACCGGCTTACCATGGCCGGGTTGGAAGTGGAAGCCATCGAGCCTTTCCGCTTTGGCCTGGAGCGGGTTGTGGTGGGTAGCATCCAAAGCATAAAGCAACATCCCGCTGTTGAGCATCTCCAGGTCTGCAAGGTACAGGGGTCTGGAGGTTCGCTGGATGTGGTCTGCGGTGCTCCCAATGTGGTGGAGGGGCAGATGGTGCCTCTTGCCCTGGATGGCGCTTGTCTTGCTGACGGTGCTGAGATTAGCTCAGCTGAAATTCATGGCGTATTCTCCCAAGGCATGCTTTGTTCAGAAAAAGAACTCGGTCTGGGAGAAGACGCTAGCAACATAATGGTCCTGGATTCCAACTTGTCCCCCGGAACCCCCCTGGCTGAAGCTCTTGAACTCGAAGACGACGTTCTTGATATTGGCATTACGCCAAACAGGGCCGACTGCCTGAGCCTCGTGGGCATCGCCAGGGAGGTGGCGGCCCTCTTCGGGCTCCCGTGGTCTTTACCTCCCATTAACCTCAAGGAGACCGGTCCGGCAGTAGAAACTTTGACCTCAGTAACCATCGAGGACCCGGACCTTTGCCCTCGCTATGCCGCCCGGGTGGTTCAAAATGTTACCATTAAGCCGTCTCCTCTTTGGCTGCGACAGCGTTTGGAGGCTCAGGGTATCCGTGCCATCAACAACATAGTAGATGTTACCAACTATGTTATGCTGGAGTTGGGCCAACCCCTGCACGCCTTCGACTACCACCGTCTGGACGGTAACCGTATTGTGGTACGTCGGGCGCGACCTAATGAAACTTTCGTAACCCTGGACGGCCAGAATCATCAGTTGCAGAGAGATATGTTGCTTATCTGTGATGCCAGCCACGGCGTAGCCCTGGCTGGCATCATGGGCGGCCTTGACTCGGAGATTACTCCTGATACCAATACCGTTCTTATCGAAAGTGCCCATTTTCAACCCACTGGCACCAGGCGAACCGCCAAAACCCTTGGAATGAGCACCGAATCATCCTATCGCTTTGAGCGGCGGGTAGACCCTGAGGGCGTGCTGACCGCATTGGATCGGGCCGCCCAGCTTGTGGTGGAACTGGGCGATGGTGAGTTGGCCGCAGGCTGCATTGATGTCTATCCAGTTTCAATCAGGCAGGAATCAATACAACTCCACGTGTCTAAAACCAATCGCTTCCTTGGTACGGATTTCACCAGAGAAGAGATCTGTAAACATTTGGAGTCGATCCAGTTGAAAGTCCGCACCGCTAAAGAGGACCTCCTCGTGGTAGATCCACCATCCTTTCGCGCCGACCTTAGCCGCGCAGTGGATCTCATGGAAGAAGTGGCCCGCCTGGCAGGATACGACCGTATCCCCAGTGCTTCACCTATGGCTCGCTTGGCTTCAGCCAGGCCGGCTCAAGATCAGGTCATCCGACAGCAGACTAAAGAGCTCCTTGCAGCCCATGGTTTCTGCGAAATTATCTCCTACTCATTCATCAGCCCTCAAGCTGTTGAACTGCTGCGACTCGAAGAGGATGACCGGCGGAGGCGGCTCCTTCCCCTTCGCAACCCCTTGAGCGAGGAACAGGCAGTAATGCGTAGTTCACTTGTTCCAGGTATGCTGGAAACTGCCGTCCGCAACCAGCGCCAAAACAACTTTAATTTGAGACTCGTTGAAATCAGCAAAGTCTTTTTCTCCAGGGGAGATGAGGAACTTCCTGAAGAGCGATTCAACCTTTGTGGCCTGCTCTCTGGTACGCGTCGGCCGGCAGGATGGAACGAGCCAGCTCAGAGCGTTGATTTCTTCGATATCAAAGGTGCGCTCGAGGCTCTCTTTCAGGACCTCGGAGTCGCAGATATTCGTTGGGCCAATACGGATCTAGCTCCTTACTTAAAGCCAGATGCGGCTGCGCGTGTCCTCCTGGCCGACACCTGTCTGGGGGACCTGGGGGAGGTCTATCCCAGGGTTCTAGAGGACTTTGACCTCAAAGGCCCCATATATGTTTTTGACATCGACTTCGACCTCCTCATGGAAAAAACAGTATCTCTGAAGAAGTTCAAGCCCTTGCCAAGATTCCCCGCAGTCAACCGTGACCTGGCCATTGTCGTTTCTGGTTCTGTCGCCGCCCAGGATTTGCTCGACTATCTAGAACAACATCGGCCGCAGTACGCTGAATCCATCACCCTCTTCGATCAGTACCAAGGCAAACAGATAGAAAAAGACAATACGAGTCTGGCCTTCCGTCTCACCTACAGATCCGGAGAACGCAGTCTCACTGACCTGGAGGTTAATGAAATCCATACGGCATTTAGCCAAAAGGTCATTGCCGCATTCCAGGCTGAAATCCGCTCTTGAAATTTGGCCGGTGGTGTTGCATATTACACAGCAGATAAGGCAAGATTCAATACGGAGCAATCGGTGAACGGTAGACAAGCGGTTGAGACCAAGACGTTAACCCCTCTCCTTTTCGCTGTTCACCGTTTATCCAAACGTTATGTGCTTTGATCATGACAGACATCATTCCCAGTAAGCGTTTTTTCAAGATTGGCGAGGTGAGCCGGATTATAGGCGTTCCCACCCATGTGCTGCGCTATTGGGAACGAGAGTTTTCTCTGGTCCGACCCCGACGCGCCCCTTCAAAGCAGCGGGTCTACCGTCGGAAAGATGTAGAGACGCTCCTGAACATCAAGAATTTGCTCCACGACGAGAAATACACTATCGCCGGTGCCCGCAAGAAACTAAAACTCCCCTCAGATCACTCTTCGCATCACCCAGCCTTGGACGAAATCAAACAAGAACTGATCGCCCTTCGCCGCATGCTAGATTGACAGTTCGATTGAGGGGCTGAACACGGCATGATTCCTGCAGGCATGCGACATTACTACAAAAAAGTATTTGCATTTTTATAGCAATACTGCTATAGGTACCGAGACTTTTTTTGTAGCGAAATTGAAAGCATACGTGTTTAATCGCTGCTCTAACCTAGTGCGGAGCCAGTAAAAGTGAGGGGGGTATGGATCTCGTCTTATCCAAAGAATCGATAGATAACATCATTAGCGCTCTGGATGAAGATGTTCTCCGGGCCGGGGCTGACTGCGTCCTCTTGGTTGACCGCTCCGGCAATCTTATTGTCAATCGAGGCGATCCTGCCAATCTGGATGTTGTGGCCTTAGCTGCACTTTCTGCGGCCAATTTCGGCGCAACCGCCGAGATTGCTAAACTTATTGGAGAAGATGACTTCGCCCTTCTCTTCCACAAAGGTAAGAATGAAAACATCCACTTCACCAAAGTGGGAAAGGGGTTCATTCTTATTACCCTTTTCGGCAAGGATGTTTCTTTGGGGCTGATCCGGTTAAATACCGCGAGAGCGACTGATACACTGATACCTATTCTGGGCGGAGAACTGTAACTGTGTCGTTTATTGATCTTAGTAAAAACGAGGTCCAATGTAAGATCGTGTTCTACGGGCCTGGGCGAGGGGGCAAGACTACCAATCTGCTTTACCTACACCAGGCCATGACCGACTCGGTTCGTGGTAAGATGGTTACCATCGACACCAAGGGTGACCGCACGCTCTTTTTTGACTTTCTCCCTTTGGCCCTCGGTCAGATTCAGGGACTGAGCATAAAGATCCAGCTTTATACCGTCCCTGGCCAGGTCATGTACAATGCGACCCGTAAACTGGTTCTCAAAGGTGTGGATGGCATCGTATTCGTGGCTGATTCTCTTAAAGTTCAGAAAGAAAAGAACGTTGAGAGTCTGGAAAATCTGAGACAGAATCTTGCTGAGGATAACGTCGACATTAATGAAATCCCTCTCGTCCTTCAGTACAACAAAAGAGACCTCGGCGGTTCTAATATTCCCATCCTCTCTGTTGAGGAGATGCAGGAAGACATGAACAAGGAACTCCAGGTTCCCTGGTTTAGTGGCAGTGCACTCAAGGGCGACGGTGTGTTTGAAACGCTAAGAGAGATCAGCAAGGTGACAGTAAAGTATGTTAGCCGCAAACTTTTATCCCGGTAACAACCGCCAGTTGACATAAGGAGGGGCACATGGATTTGACCGACGACCCCTTGGCAGGAGTTGATGCCAGCGAATTAGAGGCCGACATTGACAGGGCCATAGACGAACTCTTCGTCAAGAAGACCGAGGGACAAGAACCTTCACTTGCTGAGGAAGCTCCACCCGAAAAGCCCGCCGAAAAACCGGCAGAGAAACCAGTGGAAGAATCTGTTCCTGATCCGCCGGCCAAAGCCGCAGATGATTCTTTAGCTCAATTGAAGGAGAGTCTTCTCACTCTGGATTGGGAGATTACTCCCGAGTCCATACAGGATTTTGAAAAAGAGCTCCAGGCCGTTAGCGACAAGCACGGTGATAATCGTCACTGCATGGCAGTGATTAAAATGTCCCTGGGGGTGCTCCAATATTTACGAGCTGCAAAGGCTGATGCCTCACCGATCTCCGTCCAGTTTTTGCATGGAGCTGCCCGTGGCCTTGACCTTTTCGTGCGGGAGCCAGCCCCCACAGAGACTGAGCGCAGCGAGGTAATGGACGAATTGCTCGGTCAATTTAGGCGGGTGAAGGCTGAGATCCAACGAATGAAGCCGCCGGCAGAGGAACCTCCAGCAGTTGCGCCCGAACCAGCCGTCGAGCCTCCGCCAGTTGAGGAGCCGATTCTGGAAGAAATGGTCGAGGAAGAACCGGTTTTGGAGGAGCCTTTAGAAGAAGCATTGGCGCTGGACGAAATAATTGAGGAAGAACCGATACTAGAGGAGGTCGCCGCAGAGCAGCCTGTAGCGGCAGTTCCTCCTGAAGAAGAACCAGTGCTGGACGAATTATTCGAGGAAGAACCGCTATTGGAAGATGGGCTCGAGGAAGAGCCGACACTGGTCGCTCCCCCGGAAGAAGAACCTTTACTGGAAGAACCTCCTGAAGAAGAACCGACACTGGAAGCACTCACCGCAGAGGAACCAACACTGGCAGCTCCCTCGGAAGAAGACGCTTTGTTGGAAGAGCTTTTGGAAGAAGAACTTGTAGCTGAAGAACCACCCGAGGCAGAGCCAACTCTGGAACCACTTCCCGAAGAGGAACCAGTTTTTGAAGAACTTTTCGATGAAGAACCGGTTCTGGAGCCAGCGGCAGAGCCAACGGAAATGGCTCCGCCACCTCATGTGGCCCCGGCTGATACTCCTGCATCTCTGCAGCCCTTCCTCCAAGAAGCCAGAGCCCTGAGTGGCCAACTTTCCAATGCTTTGGAGGTTCTTGGCCAGGAGACTACCACATTCTTTGGTCGGATCTTGAAAGCGATGACAGGCAAGCCCGCTCTCGAGAAATTAGAGAGACATTTTGACTCAGTGCATAAGACCGTAGGAGCTAAACTGACAGAGGCCCAGGAGCTGTCTGGCAACCTGAGTGCAGCGCTGAGCAAACTTGAGCAAAATCTAGACCAGCAGCAAGAGGGAAGCCCTTGCCCCGGAAGCCCAAGCTGCGATTGATTCGCAGGTTAAAACTATGCGTAATGCTGTTCAGAGTCTGACTCAGGTGACTTCCAACTTGCAGCACAGTCTTGCTGGCAAGGGTGTGGCACCGACGTCCAGCCATGAAGGGATAGCGTTCAAAGATGTTCAAATGGAAACTGAAGAGTTCGCGTTGGACTCCGATGATTTCATGGAGTCTCTAGAGTCCGAACCAGTATTGGACCTGGTCGAGGAGATACCTTCCGAGTCCCCTGGTATTACTCCCGATGCACAGGCTAGCATTTACCTGGCCGACGTGGTCAACAACACCCTGGGTATCCCTGCGGAGGCCGTCGTCAATATCTTCAAGGTTTCCAAGGGCAAAGTAAAGAGTTTGCGCAAGAGAGGCTACGTCGGACTGACCGATTTCAAGGGGGCATTTCGCAGCATCAAGCGGGGAATTACCGGTCCTCTCGCGAACCTCAAACCGAAAGACTTGAAGAAAATCCAATTCCCCATCATCGCCCTTGGTCCGGAGATCCTTGGCAGCGATGACACCGAGGCCGTAGCCCCCGTCAGAGGTATTGTCCTGCTCAGCACCGGTGAGCGCCACGGTGCCTTACTAACTGATGAGGTCATGCAAAGGACGCCCTATGACGTCAAAGGCTACCGCAAAGCTGGGCTACCAGGAGAGGTGAGTGGCATGGCCACCATTGAAGGAGATTTTGAGATTAACGTTATTGATCCGAACTACGTGCTCTCGTAAATCGCCACCGGCCTAGACTGATTGGCCGCCTCCCATGTTAGCAGGACAGTTGCCCGGGGTCTTCCCTGACCATGCAATCAGACAATATCAACCATTCCAGCGCCAATGGCCTCTCTGAGATCCAAGAAAGGATAAATGAGGCTGAGCTCTACCTTTCTCAGGGTCTTTACGATGAAGCCCGCCAGGCCTACCAACAGCTCCTGAAAGAGTTGGGATCCCACTCGCAACGAGCCTCTACCGATCCAGCTTTCCGTCAAACCTACGAGAGCTTTCGCGGATCTATTCGGGAACAACTGGCTCTCATCGAACGTCAGGAAGCCGAATTCCACGGCCAACCCTCAGAAGCCAAACCAGCAGAGCATGTCGCCGCCCAAGAAGGGGAAGGGAGTGTTGCCTTCAATCGAGGTCAAGCGTTTCTGGACATCGGTCTATTCGCCGAGGCAATCCAGGAGTTTCAAAGCGCTGCCACCTTAGGATTCCAGCCAATTGAATGTTCTCTGCAGATCGGCAAGGCTCATCTTCAGCTCGGTCAGCACAGGGAAGGTCTCCGGATCTTAGAGAAGACCTATAGACAGAAGGGTTTGGATGATACCGACCGCAATATGCTCCTGGGGCAGATGGCGGTAGGGTATGAAACAGCTGGTGACATGGAAAAGGCCCTAGAGCTCTACCAACAGCTGGCGGCGAGCGATCCGACCCATCGAACTGCGGCCAAAAAGGTCGAGAGCTTGGCCAAAGATAGCGATCGCTATCAGCTGAACCTGGTGAAGCTTCACCTCAAGAACGAACAGTTCTCTAAAGCCATCAAGACACTGCGTCACATGGAGAGCGAGCAGGAGGTTTCTGTTGACAGACTGGTGCCTCTGTATGAGCAAGTACTGGAGAAAGATCCGGGCAACGCTGATGCCATGGAGCGAGTCACGGCCATTTACCAACAGATGCTTGACAACGGAAGTGCGAAAACTGATATTCGCCTAAAGCTTGCCAGACACCTTCTCCGTGCGGGCGAATTCGACAGTGCTGCCAATGAATATCTGGAAGTAATGCTGGAGGACACCCCTTACAAATTGACCGCCCTGACCGAGCTCGGCGAGGCTTTGCTGAAAAAACAGGACTATGATCGAACTCTGGAGTTATTGGAAGATGCTCTGCCCTGGATAGAGTCCATCAAGCCCGGACCTGAAACTTTTGCAGTACTATTATCTGATGGGAACAGCCTGCGAGAAGAAAAATCTATACGACCAGGCACAAACCTACTTCCAGCGTGCTGCCTCTATCGATCCCACTCACCAGGCAATCCGCTCCAAGGTGCAGACGCAGACCCAAAGACCCCTTTGGTCCAAAGGCAAAGGTTTGCTTGGCCTCCATGTGGACACTGATCTCCAGTACGAGATTCAGGCAGAACTTGGTCAGGATGAGATCCATCAGATTTTCCGAGTGCGCGAGGTTCCGAGTGGAACCTTTCGTGTCGCCAAGACTCTTCTGCCTCAACTGTCTGGTGGGGCCAAGGTCAAGGATTTCATTGTCAAGTGGGCCTATGAGCAAGTGAATATGGAAAACCGCAATATCACTCGGGTCCTGGACGTAGCCGAAAGTGACGGCCAATATTACCTGATCATGGAAGATTTCGGCAGCACCTTGGAGGACTTGTTAAAAGAGAAAACTCACCTGTCCATAGCCGAGGCCGTCAGCTTGGCCAGAGCTCTTCTCAACGCTCTAGCCTATGCCCATTCGCATCGAGGCGCTGACGATACCCTAAGAAAAATATTCCACCTCGCTCTTAACTCCAAACGGGTGGTTGTCAGCGACCAGGTTAGCAAAGCCAAGATTACCGATTTTGGTCTTGTCTTCCAGCTCAATAACATGCTGGATTTGACAACGAACTACGAGGAACTCTCTGCTTTTGAATTAGCCTATATGGCGCCCGAACTGTTCAACCGCCCCCCCGCGCGAATGCCGGACAAGATGAAGCAGGCCGCAGATCTCTACTCTTTTGGCCTCGTATTCTATCAAGCCCTTACAGGAAAATTGCCGTTTAAAGGGCCATCACCGGAGAACTTCAAGAAGCAGCACAACGAGAAATACCCCGTGCCTCCCCGGGTGTTTATCTCCAGCATTCCTGCCAAACTGGATGAAGCCATTTTGAAATGTCTGCACAAAGATCCTAAAAAGCGCTGGCGTACGCCCACCGAGTTAGATCTTGCCCTGGAAAAAATTCCTACCTAGTTCGTCTCTGAATCGGGGCGGACGTTGCCTCACCTATCCACTTTTCGCTGCGCAATGATAAATGAGAGATGAGAAACTGGGGAGCATTAGATCGGTATCTCAGCTTTGAAATCACACAGGCTAGGATGAAGATATGATAGGGAGATATTAACTATTTACTGATGCTCTAGACTCAACATATATGGCAGGTATCTGAAATCTTGCCTCTCCTAAATCAGCGGCGTAGGAGTTATCTTTCAAGAAAACAAAACAGGCTTATCATACGTCCGCTGGAGTTTTTTTATGAGGAAAGCTAGTTTGATTTAGTGTCAATTCGATATAAAAACTGTGCACATCTGTACCCTCCATTATTGAGAACGTTTTGCTACCATGGTTGTAACAATGGCAGAAAACACCTCTATATTTTGCTGATTGGATATTGTTGCCAAAGTTCGGACAATTCCTCGATCTTGCTTAGAATGGGACTCGCGCTTTTCAAGACATTCAAAGCGACAAGAAAGCGTATCACTTGGACGAACAGGATGGTGCATACGAAGTTTATCAAAGCCTAGTGCTGCTATCGACGCGGTACGGCTTTGACCATGTGTGGCAAACCACGAAAGAATGGAAAAGATATGAGCTGAACAGGCAACGAGTCCTCCAAAAACTGACGAAACTGCCGCCACTTCGTCAATATGAAAAGAGCGAGGATCCCAATGGCGAGCGAATTCGATGATCTCTTCTTTATTAACTTGGTATGTTACTGATTTGGTCCTCTTTTTTCCTACCTCAACATCTTCGAAATAAATGATATCCATCGGGATCGCTCCTCACTTTTTTTGTATGTTCGATGCACCCGAAGAGTCGCAGACTGGAGATGACACCCCTTAATTCACAGTGCCAGCTCTAGGAAGGATACTACTACATGGGGGGGCAGGTCAGAAAGGGCAAAAGTGTGGATTAAAGTATGATATGAAAACTCCTAGCGGGAGGATAGGATAGTTTACATATTAGCGATAAGCCTATCATCCATCATTTCAGGAATTTTTTTGTTGCCTGTCACATCTCGCGGGATGCCTGCTCATGACAGACGGTTTCGATGAGGACGGCATTTGAGGAATAGTCCCATATAGTCAAGGTCTGAGGATTGTTACCATGTTATTCGCGCTTCTGATTTTTTTTGAAGCGGTAGCATCACTTCCCGCTCGTCTGGAACCATTGTAATGACATCCTCAGGACACTGAAGCTCACATTGTCCGCATCCAATGCATTTTTCGGGATTGGCATATGATTTTTCTTCCTTTACGGAGATAGCTTGCACAGGGCAATGTTCTTCACATGTCCCGCAGCCGGTACAGAGGGACTGGTCGGAGATTTGGGCCTGGTAGTAAGACTTAAAGTGCAAAGGCAGAATCCCTCTGTTATAGGACCCCAAAACACCACAACAATCCCAACAACAGTTGCAGATAGCGATTTCAGGTTGGCTGACATCTTCTCTTTCGTGAAAGACCTGATGGACAGCTCCTTTCTCATGCAAATCTTGAATGAGCTCCAAGGCGTTATCTTTTGAGATGTACCGGCCGATGCCATAATCAACCACATGCCTCGTAAAAACACCAATGACAATGCACGCTTCTGAGGGGAAATTTAAACGGCATGGCTCGTCCACCATCTTATGCCATTGCCTGCAGAAGCAGTGCACAACTGCAATATCGTTTCCGTCACCGTGCTTGTCGATGAGTTCATAAACACTGTCGGAAGGATAAACCTTTGTTTCGGGTACTTTTATGGGGCGATCGACTGTAATTTTCGTGGCTTTTTTCGTTTCATCCGTTTGTCTTATGGCCACGATCCTCTGATGAGGTTTTAATCGGCGCTTGAACTTGTAATTCAGGAGACTTCTGAAAGGGAAAAAATTCATTCTTCTCCAGGAGTTGAATAAGTTATCTAAACGACGAGCAAATTCTTCCTTTTTACGTATTTCTCTCCCGTCGGAGAGATACGTTTCAAACCATCCGACCATAATCCCAGGA
>PVMK01141375.1_pt1 | contig 83291 bp, 82 predicted proteins | sample 1853481 | NCBI WGS metagenome assembly PVMK01 (sample SAMN08533507, study PRJNA380276) | Marine sediment metagenome, whole genome shotgun sequencing project.
TCTGGCGCAAAAGTTAGATATGTCTCCTAACTATTTATCACAAATTATTAATGAAAAAGAAGGAAAAAACTTTTACGACTTTATCAATACATTTCGAGTAGAAGAATTTAAACATTTAATTGTCAATCCAAAAAACCAACAGTATACATTATTGGCCATAGCTTACGATTGTGGCTTTAATTCTAAATCTTCATTTAATCGTTCCTTTAAAAAATATACCGGAATTACACCTTCACAATACATAGCTTCTGTAAAAAAATAGGTGTCAACGTACAATTTGAGACGCTCAAACCCTTTACTGTATGTATGTTTGTTCAAAAATTTACAAAACAACAGACAACATCATGAGTGTAGTATCAACCAAAGAAACGTCATCCATTAAAGCGCAATTTTTTAAATATTCTAAGAAATCGACTTGGATCTTAATCGTTATTTTAGCAATTGTTATTGGATTTTATCCGCTTACTTTTATCAATGCCAATCCAAATGAAGGTCTATTAAGTTTTAAGAGTAACGAATTGTTAACCAGTCCGCTTTGGAACTTAGCCTTTTACACCCATATTTCTCTAGGTGGATTCGCTTTATTAATTGGATGGCCTTTATTTCTCAAAAAACTCAGAGCAAAACGCCTACATCTACACCGACTCATTGGTAAAATTTATATAATCTCAGTTCTATTAAGTAGTTTGTCAGGGTATTACATTGCCTATCATGCCACTGGTGGTATATATGCTGTATTTGGTTTTTCGGGCATGTCTACTGCCTGGTTATTCTCTACCGTAATTGCCTATAAAGCAATTAGAGAAAGAGACTTTAAAAAACATGAACGTTGGATGATTCGAAGTTATGCCGTCACTTTTACCGGAGTAACGTTTAGATTGTGGATGCCCTTTCTAATTATTGCTTTCCAAATGGACTTTCTAGAAGCCTATCCGATTAATTCCTGGATTTCTTGGATGGTAAATTTACTAGTGGCAGAATTAATTCTTATAAAACAATTCAAAAAAAAGAAGAAAGTACCAGTATAGACCTTAAATCATTATTCTTTAAGTGTGCAATCAATTAAAATTGAGTAATTTTCATTTCGACGAAATGCGAGAAACAGCATTCAAAAATGTTGTTAAACATTACAACAATAAAAAATTACACTTATCTTTAGATTATAAAACACCTAATCAAGTAAATAAATTTGAAATTTAAAGTTATTAAGAAGAACTGTGTTAAATAACAAGTTAATCAAACTAAATTTGATACATAATTTTCATTACATTTATCCATAAGAAAATGTTTGATGAAAGAATAGTCTACTTTGATTTCAACAACTTAAAATCGAGATCAAAAGTCTCACAGAACTGAACGAAATTGAAGTAAGAAAAGAGAAGGATTTTCAATGTTGACGAGATCTAAGTCTCAACGTATATATTAATCTTACTCCTCTCTTCTGTTTTTTTGATTATTACATAAATTTATTGAAATACAAACTTAGTATAGCTATAATTCATTGTGGTATTATAACAAAAAATGAAAATATTAACTTTAATAACAGCTGATTTCTTAAGCCGAATCATCTTCAGGATTGTTCCGCTTATGAAATCATAACCTAACCGTTAGTGGCAAATAAATACTTTATGAAAAAATATATTTTAATAATAGTTTTAGCTTTGTTGTTCAATTCATGTGAACAGGAAGGTGGGACCGAAATAAAAGTTAAAGAAGGAACTATAATCAATAATATCACTATTATATCTGCCAACGATGAAAAAGTGGACAGCTTTTTAGGTTTTGTAGTAATTGATGGAGAAAAGATTATTTATGCAAATAAGAAAAAACCATCATTGTCTGGAAATTTTAAAGAAATTAATGGGGAAGGGAAGTTTATTATTACAGGTTTGATGGATTCGCATGTGCATCTTGCCAATACAGCCGGATTCAATGGACCACTGAAAAATAAATATCCAGAATTGTTGAATGTTTATTTTGAACAGTTACCTAAAAGTTATTTGTATCATGGATTCACAACTTTGGTAGATGTCAATAATTATTACCCAGAATTAGTTGATAGAATTAAGAAAAGTGAACTTCATCCAGACATTTACACTTGTGGAAATCAAGTGCAAGTGATGGATGATTTTAATATGGAAATGGAAGAGTATTCTATTGAAAAGCGCTATCAATCTTCATTTTTATATGATAAGTATAATACGAATATTGTTTTTCCAGACAGTATAAATCTAACCGAACATTCTATCGAAAAAATTGTTTCACAAATCAAAGAACAAGATGGTATTGGAGTTAAAATTGCTTACGAAGATGAAGCTTCAGGATTGGCTGTTAGTTGGGCTAAACCGAGTACTGAAATTCTAACTGATTTAGTGTTTGAAGCTAACAATCAGGGAATTCCTGTTCTAATTCACGCTCCTTCATTAGAAGGACATAAGGTAGCTTTAGAGTCAGGAGTTAATATTTTTGCACATGGAATGTGGAATTGGACGGCTAATTTTGAAGATGAGTTCAACAATTTAGAATTAACTGATGAACATAAAGTGGTTTTGAATCTAATTGCTCAAAACCAATCAGGATATCAACTTACTTATAGAGCTATCACAGGAGAACAAGATTTGGTTGCTGGTAATTTTAGTTCAGATGAGAATCTAAAGCACGTATATCCAAAAGAATATCTTAAAATTTTAAAAACTGAAGAAGGGAATTGGGGGCGCAATAAAATATTTGGTCGAGGCGCTTATTTAAAAAGAACAAACCCCTCTTTTTATAATGCAATGAGAAACAATCATAATGAAGATATTGAAATGTGGTCATCTGTGTACAAATTATATAAATCAAGATTAAATACTGTTGCAAATTTTCTATCTGAACAAAATGCTAATTTTATTTTTGGTTCAGATACTCCGGCAATGAATATGTTTACTAATCCTCCTGGATATAATGGTTTTCTTGAGATGAAGCACATGTTTGAGGCTGGAATTTCTTTAGAGAAAATTTTTAGAGCCACTACTTACAATAATGCAAAGGCTTTTCATTTAGATGCTTTATATGGTGGAGTAGAAAAGGGTAAAAAAGCCAATCTACTTATTTTAAAATCCAATCCCCTATACAATATTAATGCCTATAATGATATTGAATTTGTAATAATTGGTGGTAAATTAATACCAAGGGAAAAACTATCTGCCACTAACACGGTGTATAAAACATAGCAGGTAAGTGATAAATCAAAGATAAGTGTTAATTTACAAAGACCGCCAAATTTTTAAATAGAAAAAATAAAAACCCGCCAGAACGTACTCTTTTAGATACGGGCTGGCAAAATATAAAGTCATGAAAAAAATAATTGTGTTGCTCATTTGTACTTTCTTATCATTTGGAATTAAAGCACAAAGCTTTATAGGAGCTTGGGAAGGATATCACACTGCTGAAAATGGAGAGAAACTTAAAAGTGTTGTTATTTTTTCTGATGGATATCAAGTGATAACAACTTATGATTCAAAAACAGGTAAATTTATAAGCACTAACGGCGGAACTTGGAAATTAATAGGCGATACTATGACAGAAAAAGTGGAATTTGATACAAATAATTCCGAGCGTGTTGGTACAGAAATGAGTTTTGAAGTGTTTATAAATGATTCTATTATGGGGATCGTTGGTGGTGAAATGAAATTGAAAAGAATAGATAATGGTGTGCCTGGAAAATTACAAGGCTCATGGTTAATGTCAGGTAGAATAAGAGATGGTGAAACACAATTAAGAGACACAAGTAGACCAAGAAAAACGATGAAAATCTTGTCTGGAACACGTTTTCAATGGATAGCTTATAATACAGAGACAAAACAGTTCATGGGAACAGGCGGAGGAGTTTACACAACCATTAATGGAGAATATACCGAAAATATAGAATTCTTTTCAAGAGATGATTCAAAAGTAGGTACTAGTTTAAAATTTAATTATAGTTTAGAGGATGGTAAATGGCACCACTCAGGTTTGTCTAGTAAAGGAAACCCCATTCATGAAATATGGAGTGTAAGGAAATAATTTTGTTGTATAGAAGCAACCTATAAAAAATAAAGAAATGAGATGACAGAATTAGAGTTGTTAGTGGACTTTCATAAAGATGCTGAAAGACAAGGACCAGGTAGTTCTTTTGAAACTTTAAACGCTTTAAAATGTATAAACATCAATAAAAAACATAAATTAAAGATTGCAGATATTGGATGTGGTTCAGGAGGTCAGACAATTACACTTGCTCAGAATATAGAAGGACAAATAATCGCAGTTGATTTGTTTCCTGAATTTTTGGGAAAATTGAATAGTAAAGCGAAAGAACTGGGATTACAAGATAAAATAACAACACTTGCTAAGTCAATGGAAGAATTACCTTTTGACAATGAAGAATTTGATATCATCTGGTCAGAAGGAGCAATTTATAATATAGGGTTTGAAACCGGTATAAAAGAATGGAAAAGCTATTTAAAAACTGGTGGATATATAGCTGTAAGTGAAATATCCTGGATTACAAATTCCAGACCAAAAGAACTTGAAGAATATTGGAATAAGGAATACCCTGAAATAGATACAGCATCAAACAAAATCAGAATATTAGAGGAAAATGGATACTCACCAGTTGGATATTTTATTTTGTCACAAAACAGCTGGATAGATAACTATTACAAACCTACGGAAAAACGATTTTCTTTATTTCTTGAAAAATATAACAATTCAGAAATGGCAAGAAACATTGTAAAAGAACATAAAGAAGAAATTAGAAAATACCAAAAGTATAAAGACTATTATAGTTACGGATTTTATATTGCTAAGAAAATATAGACCAAAAGAAATGACAGCACGGAACAAAGGCTTTACCTTATAAGAGTTTCATTAGTAAATTGATAATAAATTCAAGTAATGAAAATTAGTAATAAATTGAAACGGAAGTGCTTCAAAACCTCTTACTGTGCATAGAAAAGTCGTTATGCTCAATTAGAATTTAAACATGTAACGAATGACAAACAGTAATTATAAACCGTTTTTAAAGCTTGCCGCATTTTGCTCATTTCTAGGAGCGTTGACAACAGCCTTATTAATATTTCTTCCGAACCCTGTTACGACTGATTTCGAATCTCAAACACTATTATTTGAGAATAAACTATATATTGCTAAACTTTGGATATTATTTATTCACCCTCAAGTAAATATTATTGCAAGCCTCGGAATTGCATATATTTTACTAAAGAAATATCCTCTACAAATAATTATTGGAACACTCTTTTTATTAATCTGGGCGTATTCAGAAATGTCTCAACAATCTTTGATAATAGATACTTTGAATCAAATTTGGCGCCCTGGATATTTAGATGCAGAAAGTGAAGTGACAAAAAATATGTTTGAAACTTTGATGAAAACTGCAAGCGGAATTTCTGATAGCAAATATTTTTTGGTTATTTACGGGTTTGGACTAGGTTCTTTTATTTATGGAATGGCATTTTTTCAGGAAAATGGATTAGCCAAATGGATTGGAGGTTCTTTAATATTTATTGGTTTATTAAGCCTCTCCTCATTCGCAAGATATTATCTCGGAATTGGTTTTCTCAACAGTATTGTAAATTGGATATACGAATGGATTTATCCATATTTACAGCCGTTAGTTCGAATTGCAATAGGAATTTGGATTTATAAAGAAATAAATAAAAGAGCATAACAACGTATATAAAAAGTAGCCAATTTAACAAGCTAGTTATTCAAAAATTGAATTTTTATGTAACAAAATTTAAAAGTTCTTCTCTTTCTAGAATTAGATACATTATGTCAAAATTTAAAATTCAATCTTTTTTAATAGGAATTCTACTCATTCATATTTCATGTAAACAAAAACACGAAAATAGTTATGTGAAAAAATGGAATAATTTTGAAACAAAATTGATTAAGACAACTAAATCGTTTCAGGATTATGAGGAGTTTGATTCGTTACGAGGTGATATTCAATTGATTACTTTTAAATCTGAAGATTATGTCCTTAAAGGTTTATTAAACCTTAAAAATATAAATTCATTTTCTAAAAAACCTGTTATAGTTTATTTACATGGTGGATTTTCTCTAAGCTACAAAGAAATGGATCGAACCAAAATATTCACAGAAGCTGGATACATTGTATTCGCACCAACTTACAGAGGTGAAAATGGAAATCAAGGTTATTTCGAATTATTTATGGGAGAAGTTAGAGATGCAAAATCTGCTATTAATTGGATTTCCAATCAAAAATTTATAGATAAAGACAATATTTATGTTTTTGGATGGAGCGTTGGAGGTGGTATATCATTGAATTTATCCTTACATGATGATGTTCCAGTAAAATTAGGTGCAAGTAGCGCTGGAATCTATGATTTTGATTTGATTAAGTCATGGGCAACAGAGGATGATATGATTGTGTTTCCATATGATTACACAAATAAAAATGAAAATTATTATAGACTTCCAATATACAATCTTCAAAATATGACCAGGTCACACATTACATACATAGGAAAAGAGGATGATTATTATTTTGTTGAATCTTTGAGAGATAGTCTATATCCGGAGAATAATACTAAACTTGAACTAAAGCCATTAGAAGGTAATCATGTTTCAAGCTTAGAGAATGCAATGAGAGCATTTCTAATTGAAATTGAAAATTACTAATTTAAACATTATGAAAATATTAAAAACAGGAATACTATACGTGACATTAATAACAATTTTTATCTGTTTTAGTGGTTGTGCAAATAAATAATCTGATGTTCAAAACACCCTTGTCAATACTGAAACTGCATTTAATTACTTAAAACAATTTGAAGGAAAATGGATTGTTCAAGGAGGAAAAGAAGGAATATTCAGATGGGAATTTGATTTAACGTCCAGAGACGGTATAATAATTGAAAGACTTAAAAAAGGACGACAACTGAGATGTTAACCGTTTATAATCTTGATGAAGGAATTTTAATTGCGAATCACTTTTGCCAATTACAGAATCAACCAAAACTTATAGCGGTGGCTTCCAATATTGAGGGCGATCTCCATTTCCTTTGTGATGGTCAAGTTGGCAGTACTAAATCACACGATGAATTACATATGCATGGTGTTCATTTTCAACAAAAGGATTCTAGTTTAATTATTTGGATGGATATGTATAAAAATGGTTCGATAGATTTTGAGACAAAATATGAGCTCTTTAGAGTTGATTCAGAAAAAGGACGGGAATTGATTGATTTAGAATAAAACACTAAGTACAACAACGCTTGTTGTTCATTACTTGATTCTTAGTTTATCGATTAACTTTCAACCAAATAAACTCTGGTTTCATAGAAAAATAATATACTTTTATCCCGCAACTAACCATACACAAAACGTTTTGCGTCACCAATGAAATAGCAAATGATAAGAATAATAAGAACTGACTCTAAAAATCAAGACTTCGTAGAACTAGTGAAATTTCTTGACGCTGATTTAGCCGAAAGAGACGGAGAAGACCATTCATTTTATGCTCAATTCAATAAAATTGACCGAATTAAATACGTTGTAATAGCGTATGAGAATGAAAAACCATTAGGCTGTGGGGCAATTAAGGAACATTCTACTAGCACAGTGGAAATCAAAAGAATGTATGTTCGATCCAAAAGTAGAGGAAAAGGAATTGGCTCCAAATTATTATCTGAATTAGAAAATTGGGCAACTGAATTGTCCTATGAAAAATGCATACTGGAAACTGGGAAAAAGCAACCAGAAGCAATCGAACTTTATAAAAAAAACGGATATAGATTGATTCCTAATTTTGGACAATACGCTGATGTGGAAAATAGTGTGTGTTTAGAAAAACAAATGAATAAAAAGGCGAACGCACAACAATGAGTATTGCATAACTACCCTGCAAAATAACCAAGCTACCATAAAGCGGAACGTTAAACTTTATTTTAACAAGGTAAAAATTAAAAGATTAAAAAGTTGTAACTTGTAAAGCAAACACTTTTTATACTAACTATTTAAAACCTACTAAAATGAAAACAAAACTGTTTGGGCTAATTATTCTAGCCCTATTAACCCTGTTCAGCTGTAAGGAAAAAGAACAAGAAACTGAAATAGTCATTGAGGAAATTGAATCCCCGGATTATGCCAGTTTCGATAAAAAATTATCAGTAATTCGATCCTTTTACCAGGCACATAGCGATGAGGACTTAGAGGCCCAGATGGCCATGATCTCCGATACCCTGAAATGGAGTCCACCCGATTACAACGGCAACAAATGGCTTGGAAAAGAAGATTATCTCACAGCTTTGAAAGGCTATCACGACGCTTTTGACAATATAAAATATATTGAGGGTATCTCCATGCCCGATGATGTAGTCAATGGCTTCTGGTCAGGTGCGGTATACCCAAAAGAAGGCGCGAATACAGACCCTAACGTGATTCGGGTCTACGGTACGTGGACTGCCACTCATACCGAAAGTGGAAAAAAAATAGGGGTGAAATGGTTTAGCCTTGTGACAGTCAATGAGAATGGAAAGTTAGTTCAGGCCTCCGATTATTTTGATGTGAATGGCCTGGCCAAACAGATCGCAGCCGAAGATTAACCCTGTAAATTTTTATACTCTAAGGTGGTTATCGGTTTAAGCCACCTTTTTGATTACCATATTCTTTGGAAATTTAATTAATGGTTAGCAGTGGCCTGACAGTAGATTTAACATGCCTGATTTCAATTACCTATAAACTGCAATTCAGGCATAAAACCTTTGGCCTAAGACGGAAAACCATAGTCGATTTCCCTAACTGATCATAAACCAACCGTTACCAAAAAGCGAAGATAACTGACATCGCAAATTAAAAACTATTGTACAACACAGTGAGAGCAGCAATATATGAAACATTCCAAGGGCCTATAACTATTCAAAATGTGACAGATCCCACTCCAAAAAATCACGGAGTTGTTATTAAAGTTAATGCTACTGGCTTGTGCCGTAGCGATTGGCATGGTTGGATGGGTCATGACTCGGATATAATATTACCCCATGTTCCAGGTCATGAATTAGCCGGGAAAATTGAGGCTATTGGAAAAGATGTTCATAATTTTAAGATCGGAGACCGGATTACTGTTCCTTTTGTATGTGGTTGCGGAACCTGTGGCCAATGTATTTCCGGAAATCATCAGGTATGTGACAATCAATCCCAACCGGGCTTTACACATTGGGGTTCTTTCGCAACATATGTGGCCTTGGATTATGCAGACATAAATTTGGTTAAAATTCCTGAAGAGATTGATAACGTAACAGCTGCGACTTTAGGATGTCGTTTTATCACTTCTTATAGAGCAATCGTTGTACAAGGTCAAGTTTCAGGAGGTCAATATGTAGTTATTCATGGATGCGGAGGTGTAGGTTTGTCAGCTATTATGATTGCCAATGCTCTTGGAGCACAGGTAATTGCTGTAGACATAAATGAACAGACCTTAAGTTTTGCTAAAGAAGTAGGAGCAATTGCAACTATAAACGGATTAAAAAATCCTGATGTTGTAGAACAAGTCAAATCATTAACTAAAGGAGGCGCTCACGTATCAGTCGATGCTCTCGGAAGTGCAATTACTTGTTTTAATTCCGTGGCTAATCTTCGAAAAAGAGGCAAGCACATTCAGGTTGGTTTAATGACCGGAAATCATCAACACGCTAAAGTACCTATGGATGAAGTACTAGCCAATGAATTGGAAATAATTGGAAGTCACGGAATGCAAGCCTATAAATATCCTGAAATGCTAGAAATGATCAAAAACGGGAAACTGCATCCTGAAATACTTATTGAAAAAACCATTACACTTGAAGAAGCAACTATTGCATTACCTAATATGAATAAATTTAAAAATAAAGGTGTTTTAGTAATTGATTCATTTTAAAATAAAATAAGGCATAAATTAATGAAATACAAACTTAAGATGGCTATAAATCATTGATATTTTGTGCTACTCTGAAAATTAGTAAATTTGACAGGGCTTGTTTTCTAAGATGGAATGTTTTCGCGAAAAATTTCACAAGAATTTAATAACCAAGCCGTTATGACAGAATCTTTTTTAATAATAGTAAAAAATAGAATATGCAAACAATACTAGGAGCTAATGGAATAATTGCAACTGAATTGGCAAAGGAATTATATAAAAGTTTTACCAAAGACATTCGTTTAGTAAGCCGAAACCCTAAGAAAGTAAATAAAACAGATCAACTTTTTTCTGCTGATTTATTGAACAAAGATAAATGCGATGAAGCTATTAAAGGAAGTGAAATAGTATATATGACAGTAGGGTTACCATATAATTCAACTATTTGGAAAGAAAAATGGCCAATTTTGATGCATAATATTATTGATGCTTGTAAACATTATAATGCTAAATTAGTGTTTTTTGATAATGTTTATATGTATGGTGAAGTAATGACCATGATGACTGAAGAAACTCCTTTCAATCCTATTAGTATAAAAGGAAATGTAAGAGAAGAAATAGCAACAATGGTATTAAATGAAATTAAGAATAAATCAATTACTGCAATGATTTGTCGTGCACCAGAATTTTATGGTCCTTCTAATACGCAAAGTGGAACAAACGCTACTATTTTTGAGAATATTAAGAAAAAAAAGAAATTACAGGTTTTGGTAAAAGATTCAACAATTCGAACTTTAATTTATACTCCTGATGCAGGTAAGGCAACCGCATTATTGGGCAATACTCCTGACGCTTATGATCAGACATGGCATCTGCCCTGTGATACAAATAGAAAGACTGCCAAAGAATTCATTGAAATTTGCTCGACGGTTTATGGTTCAAAATTAGATTATATGATCTTAAATAAATGGATGATAAAAATTTTCGGCCTGTTTAATTCTAATGTGAAGGAAATAGTAGAATTATTGTATCAATTTGATCGAGATTACATTTTTGATTGCTCTAAATTCAAAAAGCGGTTTCCTGATTTTAAAATAACATCAATTGAAAAAGGAATAACTAAAGTAATTTCTGAAATAAAATAGCATGAAATAGATATTATTTATCATCTGTCTTGCCTTAATTATATTATCCTGTCAAAAAACCGAGATTATAGAAAATGTTGTAGTAATTGGTGGCGGATTAATGGATAGTTTTATATAAAATTGTAAATATGTCAATTGTTAAAATACCTGATGCTCCTAAATCTATTCAAAAAGGATTTCCCTTAAAAAGGATTTTAGACCAGACAGCAATAAACCAATTGGGAGAAAATATACTATCTGTTCACAAACAATTCGACAAGGAAGCTTTTATTAAAGATGGGATGATAAACATCAGCGAATTGAGCCTTACGGAGAGAAGTAATCATATTGCTGAATCAATGAGAAAGTATTTACCTGAAACTTACTCAAAGGCTATTGAAATTGTTTTGAAGTCACTGACTCCTCCATTAGATAAAACAGAAGGTAATGGACTTGCTGTATTATTCTATATGCCCCATTGTAGTTATATTGCTCAATTTGGAGTTGATCCAACATTTAATAATGATGTTGATCCTTTCGACATTTCTATGAACGCCCAATATGAATTAACCAAAAGGTTTACCTGTGAATATTCTATTCGCCCATTCATCATCAACGATGAAGAGAGAACTATGAACATTTTATATAAATGGATGAAGGATCCTAATCCTCATGTACGAAGGCTTTGCTCGGAAGGCCCAAGACCAAGATTACCTTGGTCTATGAAGATTGACTCATTTGTTAGTGATCCAACTCCGGTCATTCCTGTTTTAGAATATTTAAAGAATGATCCGGAATTATACGTAAGAAGAAGCGTTGCAAATCATGTAGGAGATATTGCAAAAGATAACCTTGATTTAGCCCTAAAACTCTGCGAAAATTGGCTAAACGGTGCATCCAGTGAACTTAAATGGGTAATTCGTCATGCTTTAAGGAATCCAGTTAAAAAAGGTAATAAAATAGCTATGGAGTTGAGAAAAGCAGCCAAATAAACTGGCTGCAAAAAAGTATAAATATGATCTATTTTGTATTTAATCAAAGTTTTCGCATATTTATACAACTGATTTTCCTAGCAAAAAATAAGCCTTATGGTTTTATGCACTAACTCTCACTATTTAATTTTGTCAATCATGAAAAAAATTATTTGTATAATATTAGTCCTATCAATTAGTTGTACGAATAAAGAAAAAGATAATGAAGACCTCCGACCTAATATCCTTTTATTGGTAGCAGATGATCTTGGATATGCCGATTTAGGTTGCTATGGTAGTGATATTGAAACGCCAAATATCGATATTTTGGCAACTCAAGGCATAAGATTTAGCAGGTTTCATACATCTCCTTTATGTGCACCTACCAGAGCAATGTTACTTTCTGGCAATGATAACCATATTGCCGGAATGGGTATACAGTCAAATCAGATGGCTGGATTCGGATACGAAGGAAAGTTAACAAATCGAATAGTTACAATTCCAGCATTACTTAAAACCAATGGCTATCATACTTACATGGCAGGCAAATGGCACCTTGGAAGAGACTCATTATCCATTCCATTTAGTAAAGGTTTTGAACGTTCCTTTGTTAATATTAGGGGAGCTGGAAATCATTATAATGACCAAGGGTTGTTTGAGGAAGATCCACAAACTCCTTATTTAGAAGATGGGAAACCTGCTAAATGGAACGATGGAGACTATTCTACTGATTTTTACACAGATAAATTAATAGAATATATAGATCTTAATAAAGAAGACAATAAACCTTTTTTTGCCTTTGCAGCTTATACATCACCACACTGGCCACTGCAGGTCGATGAAAAATATTGGAAAAAATATGAAGGTCGCTACGATGATGGGTATGAAAAGTTAAAGGAAAGGCGTTTGGAAAGTCTCAAAAATGCAGGGATGATTCCAAAAGACGCTGTACTACCTCCAAATCACGAAAGTGTAAGACCTTGGGATTCCTTGTCATTAGCCGAAAAGAAAAAGGAATCAAGAAAAATGGAATTATACGCGGGAATGGTAGATAATCTTGATTATAATATAGGGAGAATAATACAACACCTAAAAGAAATTGGTGAATATGAAAACACATTGATCGTGTTTATGTCAGATAATGGTGCTGCCGCTGAAGATTTCTACTATCATCCTAATTTGGGGCCCTTTATAAGGGATCATTTTAACGATGATTATGAATCTATGGGACAGCCCAACTCATTTATTTCTTACGGTCCTCAATGGGCAGAGGCGGGGTCTTCTCCATTTCGACATTTCAAAGGATTAACTACTGAAGGAGGTATCAACGCTCCGATGATAATTTCCGGATCAAATATTGATAGGAATAATGAAATTCATCACGGGTTTGTAACCTTATTGGATTTGGCTCCTACTTTTTATGAAATAACTAAGACAAAATATCCGGAAAAATTTGAAGAGAATGATATTTATCCACTCAAAGGAAATTCTTTGATACCATTCCTATCCGGAAAGACCAACCAGATACATTCTTCTGAATATGTATTCGGATTGGAACATGATAATCTTGCAATGATTATAAAAGGAGATTGGAAAATTACTAATATAATGAGCCCTTTTCTTGAGGAAAATTTTAAGCTTTATAATTTATCCCAAGACCTTGCAGAGCTTCATGATCTGAAAGAATCTGAACCAGAAAAATATAAAGAACTACTTGAAGAATGGAGAAAATTTTCAAACGAGGTAAGCGTGCAAATACCTCCTCCTTCCTGGTGATAGGAATAGATCCAATGGTAGTGGTTTTCTTCTATCCTTATGTACTTTGATAGTTAATTACAGCACAAGCGCTTACCATTTATATACCTATCTGTTATGCTTAATTGAATAAAGGCCAGTAAAAAATGTCAGTATTTGATTGCTCCATGATATCAGCTGCTCATGAAATTAATTAATTATCAACTATCAAAGTTATAACTGAATTAGCGACGATTAAAAAATAACTAACTTTGAATTATGAAAAGAGCTAAATATCTATTAGTATACATTTTACCAATAAGTGTCCTTTTTGCATTCAACACCCAAGGTGTAATGACATTTTTTCCGTTCATTCTTCTTTTTGGTATCGTGCCTGTAGTAGAACTATTAATTAAACCTGACAGAACTAATTTTAATAATGAAATTACTGAAAAAGAAAAAAATAAACCATTTTATGACTGGGTTATTTATTTGGCTGTTCCTATTCAAATTAGTTTATTAATCTATTTTTTATTTAGAATAAATGAAACTCCAATTGGTTCTCTTGAATATGTTGGTAGAATATTATCTATGGGATTAATGTGTGGTCTGTTAGGAATTAATATTGGGCATGAGCTTGGTCATAGAACTAAGAAATTAGAAAAATTTCTAGGAGAAGTGCTTTTACTTACATCATTAAACACTCATTTTCTTCCTTACCATAATTCAGGTCATCATTTTGAAGTTGCTACTCCAAATGATTCAGCTACTGCAAGAAAAAATCAGTTGTTATATGCCTTTTGGTTAACTTCCCACTTTGGCAGTTATATAAAGGCTTGGAAAATAGAAAATAAACGGATGGTGAAACAGGGGAAAACTAAACTATCTATCTACAACAAAATGGTTCAATACACAATTGCCAATATCACCATTTTGACTGTTATTTACCTGCTTTTTAATACCATGGTGTTAATTGCATTTATTATAAGCGCATCTATTGGTATTATATTATTAGAAACAATAAATTATATTGAACACTATGGTCTTTTACGAAACAAAAATGCTTTAGGGAGATATGAACGTGTAAAACACACACATTCGTGGAACTCTGATCATCCCTTGGGTAGGTTATTATTGTTTAACCTTTCCAGACATTCTGATCACCATTATAAAGCAAGCATTAAATATCAAATATTAAAATCTATGCCTGAAAGTCCTCAAATGCCAACTGGTTATCCTGGAATGATGGTTTTATCCTTGTTTCAACCATTGTGGTTTTATGTAATGAATAAAAAATTAGAAAGTATAAATACCTATACAACATAATAAGCATTTCAGCGACTTTAAATAATTGTGTTTGAAATTCCTTATCGGAATTTCATATGATATACTATAATAAAAGCTTGTAAATAAATGAAAATAAAAGTGTGCTTAATTCAAGATAGTCCTGTTTTCTTTGATAAAGAAAAAACAATTGTTAAAGTTAAACAGCTTACTAAAAAATACGCAAAACAAGGTTGTAATTTAATTGTTTTTCCTGAATCTTTTATCCCTGGTTATCCAAGAGGTTTCTCCTTTGGTGCCAAAATAGGAAGCAGGACAAATGAAGGTAGGAATCTATATTCAGAATATTACAATAACAGTATAGATACAGAAAGTGAGGATTTGAGAAAGCTTGAACATTTATCAAAAACAGAGAATGTCTATTTGGTAATAGGAGTTACAGAAAAGGAAAATACTAATGGTAGTTTATATTGTTCAATGTTATACATCTCTCCTACCGATGGCTTATTAGGTGTGCATAGAAAAATTAAACCTACGGGAACAGAAAGAATTATTTGGAGTGAAGATGACGGGAAATCTTTAGTTACTTTTCATACTAAAATAGGAAAATTAGGAGGACTTCTTTGCTGGGAAAATTATATGCCTTTAGCAAGAATGGCTATGTACAACAAAGGGATTGAAATTTATATTGCTCCTACAGCAGATTCAAGAGAAGAGTGGACTTCTACAATGCGACATATTGCTTTGGAAGGCAGATGTTTTGTTTTAGGCTGCAATCAGTTTTTTACAAAATCAATGTATCCTGATAAATACAAACCTTTTGCACAAGATGAGCCAGAAAATATGTGTCGAGGAGGAAGTGTAATAGTATCTCCTTTAGGTAAAATAATAGCAGGACCATTATATGATAAAGCAGGTGCTTTGATTGCAGAAATAAATTTAAATGAGATCAATTTAAGCAAATTGGATTTTGATGTCATTGGGCATTATTCAAGAAATGATATTTTCCAGTTTAATGTATTGAACCAACCTGATATTAAAAAAGAAAAAACGCTATTTAAAAAAGGCTCTAAGAAATAGCTTCTGGCCAAACGGGTGTGTGTAATGAATAAAACATTCTTTATTTCACTGTAAAAATTTGATGAATTAGATATTAAGACCATTTAACTAGCTATAATTATTTACATCTTAAACAAACAATTATGAAAACAATGACTTGTAAACAATTGGGCGGTGCATGTGATAAAGAATTTCATGCCAGTACTTTTGAAGAAATTGCAGAACAAAGCAAAAAACATGGCATGGAAATGTACCAAAAAGGTGATGAAGAGCATCTTAAAGTGATGAATGAGATGCAAGATCTTATGAAATCACCTGAGTCTATGAAAAAATGGTTCGAAAACAGGAGAATGGAATTTGATGCATTACCTGAGAATAGCTGATGTATCAAAAAATATATGATATAGTGCAAAGATAAATAGAGATATAATCATTGTACACTCCAAAGTATATTTTTAATATTTGTATTTCCAAAATCGACATAAACATATGCTTACATTTAGAAAAAATATAGCAAGAAACGGGTTGCCTTGTAAAATCAATATTTGTTAATTTGTCGTATGAAACAACAGGAAGATATTGATTATAAAAGAATTGCCGATGCGATTGAATACATCAAGGTGAATTTTAAAGAACAACCATCATTGAATGAAGTAGCGGAATCCATACATTTAAGTTCTTTTCATTTTCAAAGACTTTTTACCAATTGGGCGGGTGTCAGCCCTAAAAAATTTATGCAGTTTTTAAGTGTGAATTACGCTAAAGAACTTCTAAAAAAGGAACCGATTAGTTTATTGGGGGCTGCATTCGAAGTTGGATTGTCCGGTACAGGTAGGCTACATGATTTATTTGTCAATATTGAAGGCATGACACCTGGTGAGTTTAAGAATGGAGGGGAGAAGCTTATTATCAACTATAGTTTTGCTCAAAGCCCGTTTGGTCAAATAATAATTGCATCTACTTCTAAAGGTATTTGCCATATGGCTTTTGTAGAAAACAGAGAAACTGCCTATACCGATTTAATTGGTTTGTTTCCAAAAGCCAGATACAACCAAATGGTTGATGTATTTCAACAAGATGCTCTTTTCATTTTTAAGTACGATTGGAAGAAAATAAATCAGATCAGGCTCCACCTGAAAGGAACACCTTTCCAATTAAAAGTTTGGGAATCTCTATTAAATATTCCTTTGGGTAAACTAACTTCCTATGGTTCTGTAGCAAATCAAATTGGAAAGCCAAATGCTTCGAGAGCTGTGGGTACTGCTATTGGAAATAACCCTATCGCTTTTCTTATTCCTTGTCATCGTGTTATACAATCTTCAGGAAACATTGGGGGGTATAGGTGGGGGAATTCTCGAAAATCTGCAATAATTGGTTGGGAAGCTGCAAAGATAAATTCATAGTTAAGCAAGAATCAAAATTTAACAACTTGAGGGGATTTCTGCTATTTAAATAATCTTAAAAATATACAAAATGAAAACATTTATTTTAATTCATGGTTCATGGCACAGTGCCTGGAACTGGCACAGGGTTACCCCTATTCTTGAAAAAAAAGGGCATGTGGTTTTTGCAATTGATTTACCCGGTATGGGCAAAGACAAAACTCCCATTCATGAAGTCAAAATGGAATCTACAGTTGAAAAGATCTGTCAACTAATTGATAATATTGAAGGTAAAGTTATTCTTGTTGGGCACAGTAAAAACGGAATTATTATTTCACAAGTTGCTGAATATCGCCCAAACAAAATTGAAAAATTAATTTATCTGGCAGCGTATCTTATTCCTAATGGGAAAACCCAAGCGGAGTATTCAGCACAGGATGTTGATGGTATCTTAAAACCTTATGTCAAAAGATACCCTGTAACAAAATCGCATACCTTGCAAAAAGAAATATATCAAGAAGGCTTATATCATGATTGCGAAGATTATATATCAGAGCTTGCCAAAGTCCTATTGGGACATGAACCCATGGAATCGGGACTAACTCCATTACAACTAACCGATGAAAACTATGGGCGTGTACCAAAGTATTACATAGAATGTACTGAAGACAGAGCTGTTTCACCATTTATACAACAAAAAATGTACCAAGAGACATTCTGTGAAAAAATTTATAAAATGAATACAAGTCATTCTCCATTTTTTAGCAAACCAGAAGAATTAACTGAACTTTTTCTTGAAATCTCATCTCTATAATTATGGAAAATATGAAATCATTATAGTAGATATGAATAGATTAATAAATGATAAAACATTGCAATATATCAGATACCGGATTAAGAAATAAAATAAAAACAAAAGAAATTTTATTCGGCGGAAACAAAAATCTAAAAATATATGGAAAGCTCAATTGTAAATCGGGTAAAAGAATGAAGCGCGAAAATCTTGTGTTTTTTTCAACAGAAAAAGAAGCCTTAAAATACAACTACCGCCCTTGTGGACATTGTTTGAATTCAGCATATAAAAAATGGAAAGATGAAATTATTTGATATGGAATTAGATCAAACAATTAATCTCTTACCAAAAGATGGAACGGTTATTTATTATGGGAAAATTCTGAATCAACAACAAGCCAATCATTATTTAGACAAATTATTAAACAATATTGAATGGAGAAATGACGAGGCTATTATATTTGGTAAAAAAATTATAACCAAACGAAAGGTAGCTTGGTATGGGGAAAAACCATATAAATATACTTATTCCAAGACTACTAAATTGGCATTGACTTGGACAATGGAATTATTAGAATTAAAAGAAATTATAGAACAAAATACAGGAGAAACATTTAATTCCTGCCTTCTCAATCTTTACCACAACGGAAATGAGGGTATGGCTTGGCACAGTGATGGGGAAAAAGATTTAAAAAAGAATGGAGCAATAGCATCATTGAGTTTTGGAGCAGAGCGAAAATTCGTATTTAAACACAAAAAATCAAAAGAAAAAGTAGAACTTCTTTTAGAGAATGGAAGTTTGTTAGTAATGAAAGATTTCACCCAAACGAATTGGTTACATCGACTTCCCACAACGAAATTAATCACTAAATCAAGGGTTAATTTGACCTTTAGAACGATAGAGGAAAATAAAAATAGCCATAACTACATGTATAAAAAATAGTGATTATTGTGCTAAATCCAAATGAAATTAATAAATTTAAAGCCAGTATTAAATCAAGTATTTAGCTTGCGAAATTTCCCCACTTTGCATTTACAAAACCCTTAACAAGCATTATAAAAAATATGACTGATAATCAAGATCAAGTAAATCAACTTCTTATGAAGCTTGATGCACTTTTAAAAAGACAGGAGGTCTTTTCAATAGAGCTAAGTGATTTAAGGGAAGAAATAAACCAATTAAAAACAGCTGCAACAAAAAAACCCTTAAAAAAAGAAGAGCTCGTTAAGGAAAACACTACTGGTAATCAACAAGTATACAGCCCAAACCCGGTTTCCAAAAAATTGTATAGAAATGTTAACAAAAGAGTTTTGGGCGGTGTTTGTTCAGGATTGGCCGAGTACCTCAATATAAATAGATTTTTGGTGCGTTTTCTTTGGTTAATGCTTTCCTTCTTTTTTGGCGTTGGATTTTTATTATATTTCGTTTTATGGATAGCGATACCAAAAGTTAAACTAACCCAAACAATAAAAACAAAACAACAATTAACTTCAAATGAACCACCAAAACAAACTGTTTCGAGCACAAGTAACCAGCCAAAAGTAAGCCTTGATCTGGAAAAATTTATTGGTGAGAACCTCATAAATAAAATTGGTATAGCCGTCTTAATTATTGGCGTAGCCATAGGAACTAAATATTCTATTGAACACGATTTAATAAGTCCGTTAACCAGGGTTATCTTAGGGCATTTAGTCGGATTGGCACTTTTAGGAATTGGAATGAAATTGAAGAAAAAATATGAAAATTTTAGTGCAGTATTGGTTAGTGGGGCAATGGCTATTTTGTATTTTATGACCTACGCTGCTTACAGTTTTTATAGCCTGTATCCTCAAATAATAGCATTTATTTTAATGGTTATATTAACAACTTTTACCGTGATTACTGCCCTGAATTACAATAAACAAATCATTGCTCATATCGGATTGGTAGGCGCATACGCCGTTCCTTTTCTATTAAGTGAAAACTCTGGGAACGTTACTGTGCTATTCAGTTATATGGCTATTATCAATATCGGAATACTCGTTATTGCTTTTAAAAAATACTGGAAACCTCTTTACTTTTCATCCTTTTTTCTAACCTGGTTAATATACTATTCCTGGTATATGTCAAAATTTGAATTGGTCGAACATTTTGGATTGGCCCTATTTTTTGTTTTTTTGTTTTTCGCCGTTTTCTATGCAATCTTTCTTTCGTTTAAATTGCTTCAAAATAGAAAATTTGAAATTGCAGATGTAATATTGATACTGGTCAATTCTTTTATCTTTTACGGGATTGGATATCTTATACTAGACAGTCATGAAATAGGTGCTCAATTATTAGGGGCGTTCACACTATTAAATGGAATATTACATTTAATAGTCAGTGTCATTATTTATAAACAAAAACTAAATGATAAGAATCTGTTTTATCTTGTTTCGGGATTGGTATTGGTTTTTATCACCATAACTATTCCTGTCCAGTTAGATGGAAATTGGGTAACGCTATTATGGGTTGGAGAAGCTTCTTTATTGTTTTGGATTGGAAGAACCAAACAAACCCCTATCTATGAATACCTTTCGTATCCTTTAATGATATTAGCTGTTTTAAGCATTTTTCAAGATTGGTCAACCGCTTATTATTTCAACGATTATCATCCTGTTGAAACAAAAATAATTCCAATTCTTAATATTCATTTCCTGACCTCACTAATATTCATTACAGCCTTCGGATTTATCAATTTTTTAAATTTGAACAAAAACTATATTTCATCACTTAATTCTCGAATGGAATTACAAAAAATAGTTTCTTTTTTAATTCCCGCTATTCTTTTGAGCACGATGTATTTTGCCTTCAGAATGGAAATAGAAAATTATTGGAATCAACTTTATGCCGATTCAATTTTATCGATAAATGATTATGAGAAACAATATAATTATAATTTGAAAGAATTTAAAACCGTGTGGATACTTAATTATTCATTACTGTTTTTATCAGTTCTTTCATTTGTGAATATCAGAAAACTAAAAAACACAAAATTAGGACTGTTTAATCTTGTGCTAAATACAATCGCCATTGCAGTTTTTTTAATTCAGGGATTGTACGTACTCAGTGAATTACGTGAAAGCTATTTAGAACAAACCTTATCGGCATATTATGAAATAACAACGTTTAATTTGGGAATCAGGTATCTTTCCTTTGCTTTTGTTGTCATAACATTGATAGCCTGCTTCACCTATATTCGCCAGGAATTTATAAAAGCTAATTTTAAAATAAAGTTTGACCTGTTGCTTCATATATCCATTTTATGGATTACAAGTAGTGAATTAATACATATTATGGATCTTTCAGGATCTTCCGAATCATACAAACTTGGGTTAAGCATACTCTGGGGAGTTTATTCATTATTGTTAATTGCTTTAGGGATCTGGAAACAGAAAAAACATTTAAGGATCGGAGCAATTTCTTTATTCGGAATTACGCTCATAAAATTATTCTTTTATGATATTTCACATCTAAACACCATTTCAAAAACCATCGTATTTCTTTCATTAGGAATACTGCTTCTGACCATTTCATTTTTATATAACAAATTTAAGCACATGATATCAGATGAAACTTGAATTATACCAGGTAAATGCATTTACTAATAAAATGTTTGGCGGGAATCCGGCTTGCGTTGTTCCTTTGGAAAATTGGTTGGCAAACGAAACACTATTAAAAATATCGAAAGAAAATGCAGTTGCAGAAACTGCTTTTTTTGTCGACAAAGGTGACAAAATACATTTGCGATGGTTTACGCCAGAAATCGAGATGGATTTATGCGGGCATGCTACTCTTGCGACTGCTCATTGTTTAAAAACAATTCTACATTATCCAAATGACAAAATAGTTTTTGAAACACTGAGTGGAGAATTGATCGTTTCTGTGGAAAATGATCTTTATAATATGGACTTTCCGGCCCGAATGCCAATAGCCTCGGATTTACCTGAGATAATCGTAAAATCATTGAATATACAACCCCAAGAAGTTCTCAAATCAAGAGATTATGTATTGGTTTATAACACAGAAGAAGAAATAAAGGATATCAAAATTAACAGACAGAAGTTTGATCAAATAAATCTTGATCCAGGTGGAGTAATCGTAACAGCAAAAGGTAATAATTGTGATTTTGTGTCAAGGTTTTTCACACCAAATGCATCAATTTTAGAAGACCCTGTAACCGGTTCGGCTCATTGCTCTTTAATTCCATTTTGGTCATTAAGACTTAAAAAGAAGAAGCTATCTGCAATGCAAATTTCCGACAGAATTGGAAAATTAGAATGCCGGGACAAAGGAAATAGGGTAATTATAAGTGGTCGAGCCAAAACTTATTCAATCGGAAACTTATGGAGGGAATAATAAAACTGCTACTTATTAATGGTTCCACGCTATTTTGGTTTTGTGTCACACCTAAGTATATTTTGTAAATTAAAGCGGGTTTCTAAGCGGAATATATGCTGCGAATATTTTATAACCAAATCATAGACCAATTGTTAGACATGAGGGCAAATCAAAACTTAAATATGAGTTTACTACCAAAAATAATTAAACTAACTAAAAAAAAATTAGTTGGGAAAAAGCAAAAAATGTCATTGGCAAATAACAAAACAATGGAGCTATGGAAATCATTTATGATACGACGGAAAGAAATTATTAATAACTTTAATAAAGAGATGATTTCTATGCAGGTATATAATGAATCTTTAAGAATAGGAGATTTAAAACAAGAATTTGAGAAATGGGCAGTAGTAGAAGTTTCAGATTTTGATAAAGTGCCAAATAAAATGGAAACATTTGTTTTAGAAAGTGGACTTTACGCTGTATTTCATTATAGAGGGTTAAACACGGATAATAGAATATTTATTCACATTTTTGGAAATTGGTTGCCTAATTCTGACTATTTGTTAGACAATAGACCTCATTTCGAAATTTTGGGAGAGAAATACAAAAATGGAGATCCGAATTCGGAAGAAGAAATATGGATACCAATAAAAGAGAAAAATAACTAGAACATAAACCTAATTATTAACACTTAAGAATATCCAATTCGGAAATTCAGCCTAATTAATTATCTTTGGTATATAATGGAAGGTACTCACATACTTTCTATTAACAAACTTATACCAAATCAATTGTACGCAATTAACAGCTAAAATATGAGGTGTTTAATATTATTGATATTAATCTTTCAAACTTATTTAGGTTTCAGCCAAACTTCAGAAGATGTAGTTGAAGTGACAAGTACATTTCTTGAGACACTTAAACCAGATGAACTGGAATCTGTTCAATATAAATTTGGAGATTCCTTAAGAACAAAATGGACTAATCTCCCTGTGGGTATGGCACAAAGGCCAGGTATAAAATATGGTGATCTTTCAGAAGAAAGCAAAATTAAATTTCACAATATACTTACTACTGTTTTTAGTTCACAAGGCTATCTTAAAACTACAAGTATTATGAATCTTGATGATATTTTGAATGTTTTATATGAAGAGTCTTTTAAAAGAGAATTAATTTCTGAAGAAGTATTGAAAGAAATTAGAAATCTTAATTGGAGTTATGATAACTATTTCATTTCTATCTGGGGAAAACCGAACATGGAAAAAGCTTGGGGATTAAAATTTGAAGGACATCATATTTCCATTAATCTATCTGTTATAGGAAACAATTATTCTGTGACGCCATTATTTTTAGGAACCGATCCCAGAGTGGTTTCCATTGAAAAATATGCAGGACTTCGTGTATTAAGCAAAGAAGAAGACTATGGGTTATTATTAATTAATTCACTGCAAAGAGAACAGAAAGCAATTGCGACTTTAAGCCAAGAAGTTCCAGGTGATATTATTACAAATCCATCCAGTTCGCAAAGGATTACAGAATATCAAGGCCTAAAAGCAAGTACACTTACGGATAAACAGAAACATATTCTGGAAATTTTAATTAAAGAATATGTAAATAATCTTGATTTCGAAAAGGCACAAGAATACTTAGGCAAAATTCTAAAATCAGGAATAGATGAAATTTATTTTGCGTGGATAGGAAGCTATGAACATGCAAAACCCAGTTATTATATTATTAATGGGCCGGATTTTATAATTGAATTTGATAATCGAAATGGTGATCATATTCATACTATTTGGAGAGAAAAAGGCAATGACTTTGGTGAAGACCTTCTTAAAACACACTATTTAAATCATAAACATTAGCTGCATACAGCGCAGATTTTGCTAATTACTATTTAGTGCTTTCCTGAAAAGTAACTATCTTTTATATGAAGAGTAAAATTATATTTATTAAAAAAATCAGCAAAAATTTAAAAAAGAAAGTGTAACAAAATTAAAGGATATACTGTTCTTTGCATAAATAAATTAACCAAATGAAACATTCATGACTAAAAGTTTAGATAAGCAAGGAAATGACTATATGAATGTAACAGATGACCGATAAAAAGCAATAATTATACACAGATGAAATATTATATTTTTATAATCGCGACAACTTTGCTCTTTTCTTGTACTCAAAAAAAATCAAATGAAAAATCCATTTTAAAACCAGCTTCTTATTACTTTCCAAATGACAAGACCCAAGTACTGGTTGTTGGAACTTTCCATTTTAATTATCCCGGGCTAGACGTAAATAAAACAGAAGATGAAGATAAAATCGATGTATTGGTTGAACCAAAGAAGTCTGAGGTAACTGAATTAGTTGAGTACATAAAATCTTTCAAACCAAATAAAATTGCAATTGAAGCTTTTGACAGTTGGAACGCGACTGAAAAATTAAGAGGGTATAATAATGGAGAATATAGAGATGAACGGGATGAGCGTTATCAACTTGCCATTAGAATCGCAGCTGAATTAAAGTTAGACACTTTATATAGTATAAACGCACAATCCTATGATAATGACTTGATGAAGTTGGATACCACATATTTTGATAAACTATTTCTTGATTATGATTTTAAAAGTGACGACCCGTTTAACGAACTTTATCAAAAGTGGTTTGAGTCAGACTCTAAGCTCATTCCGAAAGTAAATTTATTGGATTTTCTAAAACATCTTAATTCAAAAGAATCACATCAATATGGGTTTGGTGTATATTTAGTGGGAGATTTTAAATTAGATAATCATCGTGGTGCAGATATTCTATCTATTTGGTGGTATAATAGAAATTTGAGGATATTTAGAAAATTACAAGAGATAACTGAGGATAAAAATGATCGGATATTGGTCATTATTGGAAATGGTCACGCAGAAATATTGAGACAGCTTATAGAATCTTCACCAGAATATGAATTTATTGAATTTGATAGTATTAAATAACATTTAATAACGGCAATTAATATTATTCGCCTTTTTTATTATAAATTGAAGGCTAAGATCAATTGAAAATGTCTAAAATAATTATACAAGGAATAAAGTATGATGAAAAGTCTTCGTTTCAGAAAGGGCCGAAACTTGCACCATCTTTAATCAGAGAAGCTTTGCATTGTGGTTCTCTTAATTTATTTGCTGAAAATGGAATGAGTATTGAAAATTCAATGGTAAAGGATAAAGGTGATTTTGATATTTTAGAATATTTTGATATTGAAGAAATAACCAGAAACCATTTAGTTTCAAATAGTAAAATTCTTACCCTTGGTGGTGATCACTCTATTACTTTTCCTATTATAAAAGCTTATAATAAAAAATATCCAACAATGGATATTCTACACATTGATGCACACTCTGATCTATATGATAAATATGAAGGTGATAAATATTCTCATGCTTGTCCGTTTGCCAGAATTATGGAAAATGGGTTTGCTGCCAGATTGGTTCAAGTAGGTATTAGAACTTTAAATACACATCAAGCGGAGCAAGTAAAAAAATATAATGTGGAAGTTCACCAAATGAATAATTTGGATTTATCTAAAATATCAAAATTTAAAAACCCTTTATACATTTCTCTTGACATGGACGGATTTGACCCTGCTTTTGCTCCCGGAGTATCACATCATGAACCCGGAGGCTTATCTTCAAGACAAGTAATAGATCTAATTCAAAGTATAGATACCGAAGTCATAGGAGCAGATATTGTTGAATATAATCCTAACAGGGACTTTCAAAATATGACTGCCTTTTTAGCCGCAAAAATGATGAAAGAAATTATAGGGAAAATGATGGAAAAATAGTAACTAATGCACAAAAAAGGATATATGTGTTCAACAAAGCAAATTGCTAACCGGTTCAGAGAAATTTATTTAAATGGTGATTGGGTTGTTGCTACTAATTTGAAAGCCCAATTAACCGATGTGAGTTGGAAACAAGCCACAACAAAGATCGGATCGCTAAACACAATAGCTGAACTTGTCTTTCATTTAAATTACTATGTAGCTGGCATTTTGCATGTATTTAAGGGAGGCTCCCTAAATATAAGGGACAAATATAGTTTTGATCTTTTACCTATCGAATCACGAGAAGATTGGGAAAAACTACGGAGCAAAACCTTAAAGGATGCAGAAAATTTTTCCAAGGAAGTGGAACAAATGCCCGAGGAAAAATTAAAGGATGTTTTTGTTGATAAAAAATACGGGGATTATGAAAGGAATATTCACGCTATGATCGAGCATAGTTATTATCATTTAGGACAGATCGTTTTGATCAAAAAAATGATAGCGGAAAGAGAGGATCAATAAATCAATAAAACTGACCCTAACATCACGTATTCTCATTGCTTGGATTTTATATGGAAAATTCTCTCACTTTTACTATCTTGGTTTCCTCATCCATTGATACCTATATTTAAATGATTAATCCTTATGAATTTCAAATAAACTATACAGATTGAAAATTTATTATTTCATAGTACTCGTTCTATTAGCATCTTGCTCTAAAAATGAAGATAAGACCCTTTCACAAACAACCAATTTTTGTTCAAAAATTCACAGGAATGACAGCATAAGTCTATCTGATGAACTTAAAGACTTATCAGAATTAATGAGAACTAAAACCGGAGTATATGTATTAGAAGATGGTGCTGGTTCAATGGTTGCCCGTGCCTGGCTTTCCGAATATGCTGAAAAGACCATTGACATTCAATATTTTATTTTTTCTATTGATAATGTAGGGCTTATTGCTTGCGATTATTTAGTAAGAGCAGCTGATCGCGGTGTGAAAATTAGAATTCTTGTAGACGACATTATGGTGGATGCCGGAATTGAAGATATATTAACTCTCGATTCACATCAAAATATTGCCATCAAAATATATAACCCGGGTGTTAATCTGGGGAAAAACATTTTTTCCAAGATTAAGAAATTTACAACAGATTTTAGATCCGCAAATCAGCGTATGCACAATAAAACTTTTCTTGTAGACGGAAAGGTTGTCATTACCGGTGGGCGAAATATAGCAGATGAATATTTTGATTATGATCATGAATATAATTTCAGAGACAGAGATGTCCTATTGCTTGGAAAAGTAACAGAAAAGGTAGCTATATCATTCGATGATTTTTGGTCGAGTTCCTTAAGTATTCCAATTATTGATTTAAGTGAAGATGTTACCGAAAAAATATATGATGAAAACAGGTTTGACAAGCTTCATGAATATGCCTGTAACCCTGAAAATTTTTGGCCTCAGGTAAGAGCCAGATTGGAAAAATTACCTGTTGTTTTTCAAGAACTAAAAAACTCTGGAAATCTGGTTTGGGTTGATGATGTATCTTTTATTTCAGATCTTCCGGGAAAAAATGATGGGTCAAGTGGTTTAGGTGGAGGTGGCATATCCACCAGCGCACTAATAGATTTGGTGAAAAATGCAAAATATTCACTTGACATTCAAACTCCCTATTTGATTACCACTGAATTAAGTCAAAATCTTTTTAGGGATGCCGTTAAAAGAGGTGTAAATGTCAGAATATTAACAAATAGCCTGGCTTCAACTGATAATGTCGAAGCCTTTAGCAGTTACCAATCCGACCGAATTAAACTCCTTGAAACCGGAGTTAAGATTTTTGAATTTCGTCCTGACGCAGCTGAACGAACAAGGATTATGACAGATGAATTACATGCAACATTAGATCATAAACCAATTTTTGGATTACATGCCAAATCCATGGTAATCGATGGAAAAATTACTGTTATTGGAACATTTAATCTGGATCCCCGAAGTGCAAATTTGAACACTGAATGTGTAACCATCATTGATTCTGAAAAAATTTCCACCGGTGTTTTAAAAGGTATGGAAGAAGAATTTAAACCTGAGAACTCCTGGGAGATAACGGTTGACTTTAACCCGGACTCAGAGGTAGGTAACTTGAAACGAATTAAGACATGGACTCGAAAAATTATTCCGAAAAATATTTTATAAACAATAAAAAGAGGTGCTCATAAGGAGAATAGTTTAATCGCTCCATAATTTTAGTGTTGGAATAAAAGCAACATTAACAATTAATAAAGAATAGTTTAAAACAATGATATGGAAATCTATGGTGTAGATGGTGTATTATATGCAGATAATCGTAACGATCTTCGTATTCGAATGTCTAAAGGCTATGATGGTTATAATGAAGATTTCTTTAATTTAGTAGAGCGACAAGAACCAATAGATGACCCTTTTGCCTTGTTCGCTGCCGTTATAAAAAATGAATTCACTTTAAAACCTTTTGATCTCTCTTCATTAAAAAATAATATGATAGTAATAGAAATTCTTGAAGCTGCTCGAAAAAGTTCTAAAACCAAAATTCCAATTTGAAAATTGGGTATAATAAACACAAAAAATGTAAAATTAGTTAGTTGCTAAATAGAAAAGTAAGTGCTTTTTAATCCCTTACTATTCTGAGCCAACTTATTATTTGCAAGTTGATCAGATATAGTTTTAATAATATATACATTAAAAATATGAAATCATATTAAAAGAATTAACAACAATATGTTTAATTCATTGCTTCTGATTTTCCCATCAGAAAATCCTCACATACGAATCATTGGTCAGTAATTAATTTGTAAATTAGCATTAAAGGCAACGAAAAAACACATTAATCGTTGTTGATGACAATAAAACTAACTCAAAATGAATCAATTATGGAAACACAAACTTTATTAATTATAGTTGAATTATTAGGAAATTTAACTATTACAGTTGGAATAATAATTGCCGTCATTCAGGTTAAACAAATTAAAAAACAACGAAAAGAGATGGCAGTTTTTGAATTTTTTAGCAGTTGGCAAACACCCGAGTTTACGAAAGCACTAAATGAAATACAACTTATGCCTGATCATGTCGGTCTGAAAGAATTGAGATCTTCAAAACCGGAAATGGATAGTTATGCATATTTGGTCCACTCTTTTTTTGAAAGTACAGGTCTAATGGTAAAAAGACAAATAATTTCTTTCGACATTGTTAATGATCTTGTTGGTGGAGTAATTCAGGTAACATGGAAAAAGCTTGACATTTTTATAGAAGAATGGCGAAATGAGAGAAATCCGTTAGCAGGAGAATGGTTTGAATGGTTAAAAACTGAAATTGAAAATAAATCGAAGTTATCGAAATAGAATTCTGTTCAAGCTTAGAATTCAAATTTTAGAAAAGAAAAAATGAAAATGCTTTTAGTATCAATCGGAACACGAGGAGACATGGAACCTTTTCTGGCCATTGGAGAAATGCTTAAGCAAAAAGGACACGAAGTAATTTGTTTATTTCCAGAGCAGTTTAGAAATCTTGCTGAAGATTCTGATATGAGATTTGCTTCATTGGGTAGTGAATTTATGGAAATGCTCGAAAGTGATGTTGGTAAATTTGCTCTTGGTGGTGGTGGTTCAAAATGGACAAAAATATTGGCTTACGCGAAGCTTGCGAAAATGCAATACAAAAACAACAAGCTGATGATTACAAAGCAACACGATGTAGTTGCACAAGAAAAACCAGATAGGATTATTCACAATGGTAAGGCTATGTATCCTGTTATTTGGGAGGCGAGTAATCAAGGAAAAACAATTTATGTAAGTCCTGTTCCTTATTTGCACTATGTAAAACACCATACTCACATAGCTTTCAACAGCAACTATGGAGAGTTCTTGAACAAATTAACTTATAAACTCGCTGATTGGGGACTAGTAAAAACCATAATGACTTCTGTGAAATGGCTAAAGATATCTGATATTCGTAAAAGTCAGATAATTAAGGTACTTGAAAACCACAAAATCATTTATACAATATCGCCCCAACTCTTTGCAAAACCTCCATACTGGAAGGAGAATATAACGGTTCTAGGTTATCACGAAAGAAACAAAACATTAAACTGGAAACCCAGCAGGGAATTATTAGTTTTTCTGGAAAAACACAAAAAGTGCATTTTAATCACTTTTGGGAGTATGACAAATCCTGAACCCGAAGAGAAAACCAGGATCATACTAGATATTTTAAAACGAAACAGAATTCCCGCTATAATAAATATCTCTTCTGGCGGACTGGTTGAGCCAAATTCCTATGACAAAGACCTTATTCATTTTGTGTCCGGAATACCATATGACTGGATTTTTCCGAAAATGTATGCCGTGATTCATCACGGTGGTTCCGGCACAACACATATGGCCCTTAAATATGGATGTGCTACCATGATCATTCCACATATTATTGACCAATTTGTTTGGAATAAAATTGTTGACAAAAAAGGTGTTGGTCCTAAAGGAATTAAAATAAGTAAAATAACAACGATGAATCTTGAATCGAAAGTTCTTGAATTGGTTAACAATAGCCCCTTTAAACAGAAAGCGAAGCAAATTGCTAAACAAATGGAGAAGGAAGATTATAAGGAGGAGTTGTATAATTCGATTGTTAAATAACAATGCTACAACACAGGTTTAGTTAGTGGCAATTTGGTTCTAAATTCAAAATTATATCTAATTAAAGTTAGTTTTAAACCCTCTATTTTGGAGATAGATATGGTGATTTTTTGATTAAAATTAATTATTTAGTAATTTTGCACAAACTATCTTACCAAAATCAACGGTTAAGCTCAAGCAAAGAAAATTATGAATAAAATAGCCTCTTTATTGAATGACTTCATCAGATAAACCCCATGATTCAAATAATACCAAAAATTAGTTAGTACTATGGAATATTTCCGAATTATTAAAGTAAAAACCTCTGAACAATATATACAAGAATCTCTAACGCTGAGTAATTTAGAAGCAATCAGCAATAATATCTTCGTTATAGGTGATCAAAGTGAAAAGAAAGCTGATATTGGTGGTATTTGGGGCGAATTCACTTTAAGTCGAAGTAATATTAAAGGAGGCCTTCGTTTTGCTTTACTGGAATGTCCTAATGCACTTTGTTGGACCGTTACAACCGGATTTCCACCGGATAAAGAATCAATAATCATCCATTTAACCATTAATCGTCAAGAAACGAAACAAGAGTTTGTTGAAGAAATTGAAGAGTTTCTTAACGATCAAAGTATTTGCTTAAAAAGGTTATTTTATAATTTAGCTTGAGCAAAAATGAAAATACAAGAATTAAAAACGAGCGAAATTGATCTGTTAACCGAGCTACAACCGAGGGGGTGGACAGATATTGTACAAAATTTTGAGTATTATACGAATTCTGATTTCTGCTTTCCTATTAAATTATCAATTAATAATAAAATCGTTGGAATTGGTTCAACAATTATTCATAATAACATCTCTTGGCTTGCCCATATTATTGTGCATCCGAATCATAGAAATAAAGGCTTTGGCAAATTGATCACTCAAGTATTGGTGGATAGTTTAATCACTAAAAAATGTGAAACCATTTATTTGATCGCAACTGACTTGGGTGCTATCGTTTATGATAAATTAGGCTTCAAAACAGAAATAGAATATTTATTTTTTAAAGATTTAAAAAACGATAATGTTTGGACTAAATCCAACAACATAAGTTTATTAACTGAAGACTTGTATAAACAAGTAATTAATATGGACAAGGAGATAACGGGAGAAGACAGAATGTGTAATATAGGGGGTCATCTTAAGGGTGGATATGTATACAAAAAAGAAAATGTTGTTGAGGGATTTTATTTACCCGAATTAGGAGAAGGCCTGATAATGGCAAAAACAAGTTTAGCAGGTATTGAACTAATGAAATTAAGATTGAAAACAAAACAGAATGCAGTTTTTCCTGCTGATAATTTTATTGCTACAGACTTTTTGTCGCAAAATAATTATACAGTATTTAAAAAAGCAAAAAGAATGAGGCTTGGAAAAAAACGAGCTGTTTCATTTTCAAATATCTACAATAGAATTGGAGGTTATATGGGATAACCAAAACACCTTTCACATACAAAAGCTAAAACTTATTAGGAGTTTTGGCTGTATTAAAAGGGAAATGTATATTTATAATATTATTAATACAAACAATAAAAGCTATTTTAAAATTTTGGCTTCTATATTTTTAAACTCTTTAACAATAAGCTTCTTTTGAAAAAATACAATTCTACCATAATTATTTTGTTTCTTTTCTTTGTATCAAGTTGTTCGGTAACCAAGAAGCAACAACAAGGTTCTGTTTCACCACAAAATTTTAATCACAAAACGAGTTTTATTACTTTAAAATCAATAATTATTCTACCTGTTGAAATTAACGGAACCATCAAAAACTTTATTTTTGACACAGGTGCAGATTTTACCTTAATTCAGCGAGATACAATAATCGGCAAAACAATGAATATTGGAGGTGCCTCTAATCGGAAAATGAAACTTGGCACCGAAATTATCCCTTCTTTTAAAATAGGAAGTATCGACTTTATAAAAACTGTTGCTTTAAATAGTGATTTTGTGGGTTTAAAGGAACAAATACCAAATTTTGGTGGACTTATCGGTCAGCCCATTATAAGTAAGGCAAACTGGTTAATTGATTATCCAAATCAAATAATTAAACTTTCTAATGAGAATTTAATTGACGATTCGTTTCAGGCTATTGAAATTAAACAAAAAGACGGAGCACCATACATAAATTTATTGATTGATGGAAAAGAATACAATGCAATTATAGATTTGGGATCTTCTGCTACACTGTCAATACCAAGTGATTCAAAAATGGCAAAACAAATCCTAAATAAATATAGTTTTCAAGATAACGAAAGAGAGATATATTCAATTGGAGGGCTTCAGAATGTGCAAGAAAAAGTTGGAATCATCCCATTGGTTAAAATAGGTAATATGGCGTTTTCAGATGTAGAAACTGATATTAGACATAGCAGTCAATTAAGAATTGGAAATAAATTTTTCAAAGATTACATAGTATATATTGACAATCTAAATAAGAATTATAGCTTAAAAAAAAGTAATTAATAAAACAATGAAAGATATAAAAATAATAGCGTTTGATGCTGATGATACATTGTGGATCAATGAACCCTACTTTCAAGAAACTGAACACAAATTTTGTGCACTGCTTGAAGATTATTTACCACACCATACTGTTTCACAAGAGTTGTTCAGAACGGAAATGGAAAATCTACCACTTTATGGCTATGGAGTGAAAGGTTTTATGCTGTGTATGATCGAAACTATATCAAAAGTGACAGAAAACACAGCTCGATTAGAGCTTATAAATAAAACCATTAATTTAGGTAAGGAATTATTGCAAAAACCAATACAATTAATTGACGGCGTAGAAGAAGTTTTAAAAAAACTTAACGGAGATTATAGATTGGTAATGGCAACGAAAGGTGATTTATTAGACCAGGAAAGAAAACTAATTCTATCTGGTTTAGAGAAACATTTCCACCATATTGAGATAATGAGTAACAAGAATAAAGAAGATTATCAAAAATTATTAAAACATTTAGATTGTCGGTCTGAAAATTTTTTGATGGTTGGGAATTCAATAAAATCCGATGTTCTGCCGGTACTTGAATTAGGAGGATACGCCATTCATGTACCATACCATACTACCTGGGTTCATGAACAAATAAACCAAGAGAATGAAAAATCCGATTTTCTTAAGGTTGATAAAATTTCTGAAATTTTAAAATATTTGCAATAAGATGAAGCGGAAATTAAATATAGAAAAATGGGAACGTAAAGATCATTTCAAATTTTTCAATAGTTTTGAGGAACCTTTCTTTGGTGTTACCATAGATATAGATTGTACTAAAGCATACAAATACTGTAAGGAAAAAGGTATTTCATTTTTTCTATTCTACTTGCATAAATCACTTGTAGCCGCTAATAAAATAGAGCCTTTCCGCTATCGAATAAACAATGGTAAGGTATTTATTTACGACAAGGTAAATGCTTCTCCCACAATAAACCGCCCGAATGGAACCTTTGATTTTGCCTATATGGAATTCTTTCCTGAATTTTCAGAATTTGAAGCCAAGGCCAAATTAGAAATTGAAAAAACGCGAAATAGTAATGGATTGACACCTGCAATTTCAGGAGAAAATGTAATTCATTATTCATCAATTCCCTGGTTAAGGTTTACTTCAATGTCTCACGCAAGAAGTTTTGCTTTTAAAGATAGTTGCCCTAAGATTTCATTTGGTATGATGTCGAAAATTAATGGTGTCCAAAATATGCCGGTATCCATCCATGTTCATCATGCCTTAATGGACGGATTTCATGTTGGAGAATTTGTAAATGAATTTCAGAAATCAATGAATGAAAATTAAAAAATAATACAAATTAAAAATGAAACAAAGAATAGGAAATATTACATTAGTAGTTGAGAACTATGATGATGCCATTGAATTTTATGTCAATAAACTGAATTTTGATTTGATTGAAGATACGGAGCTTGATGAAAATAAAAGGTGGGTCATTGTTGCCCCAAAAGGAAGTAATGAAAGTAGTTTACTTCTGGCAAAAGCTGATAATGCCGAACAGAAAAGTAGGATTGGTGATCAAACAGGGGGGCGGGTTTTCTTATTTTTATTTACAGATAATTTTGAAAGAGATTTTAATAATCTAAAAATACAAAATGTCAATATTGTACGGGAGCCTAAGGATGAGATATATGGAAAAGTATTAGTCTTTTCAGATTTATATGGAAATCTTTGGGATATGATAGAGCCGAAAAATTAAAAATTACCACTAAAATAATTGAACATTAAAAAAGAAAGTTGATGCATAGATCAATTGATATCGAGACCCAAACTTTCATAGACAGTATTAAGATTCTTGATAGTCAAAAATATCAAATTCTAAAAAACCTTCGTGCAATTGTGTTTGACAATTATCCTGAAGTGAAGGAGCGAATAATGTATGGTGGGATTCTGTTTTCTCTTACTGAAGATTTTAGCGGTGTTTTTGTTTACAAAAATCATGTTTCAATTGAGTTTAGTTATGGATATAAATTCGATGACCCAAAAAATCTATTAGAAGGTAATGGAAAATATCGTCGACATTTAAAACTTAGATCTATTGAAGATCTTGAAATAAAAAAAGTGGCTTTTTTTGTGAAGCAGATAAAAGGAATATAATATGGATAAACAAAAAATCATTGATTTACTCAATGAAAACTATAAATCATTTACCAATTATTTAAATGAACTGAAAGATTCTGAGTTCAATTTTAGATTTGAAGATAAATGGACCGCAGGACAGCATTTAGATCACATTATTCTTTGTGTAAAACCGCTTGTACTTGTCTTCAGTATGGATAAATCAATGATAGAACAAAATTTTGGAACATCTGATAAACCACATCGAAATTATGATACTTTGCAGAGTGATTATTTAGCTAAAATTAAGGAGGGAGGAAAAGCACCAGACCAATATCTACCTAAAATTAATTCATTCAATCGAAAAGAAATTTTATGCGAGAATTTGCTCAATATAATAACTGTACTTCGCTCCAAAATTAATGACTTTAAAGAAGAAGAACTTGACACTTTATGCATACCACATCCTTTATTAGGATTATTAACAATGCGGGAAATGTTGTATAATGTAATTTACCATGTAGAACACCATCAGAATCTAATCAAACAAAACTTAGAATATAATAAACTTGATTTTAGATGAAAATAGTTGCTTTTCAAAAACAAACTCAGTAGTTCATTACAATAAATCAACACAAATAATATGAAAGCAATTGTATATACAAAATACGGACCACCATCTGTTCTTCAGCTTAAAGAAGTAGAAAGACCAGTACCAAGTGATAATGAAATACTGGTAAAAGTTAGAGCAACCACGGTAAATAGAACTGATTGTGCTAACTTAAGAGCAAAGCCCTTTATTATGCGATTTTCTATGGGCCTTTTTAACCCTAAAAATCCAATTTTAGGAACTGAGTTTGCCGGTGATATTGAGGCTATTGGCAATGCTGTAAGCTCTTTCAATATAGGAGATAAAGTTTTTGGTTTTGATGATAGCGGTATAAGTTCTTATGCCGAGTACCTGGTAATATCTGATGATAAAGGGCTGGCTACTATTCCGGAAAATATCACATATGAACAAGCGGCAGCCAGTATCGAAGGTGCACATTACGCCTATAATTTTATTAATAAGGTAGATCTTAAAAGCGGTAATAAAGTACTTGTTAATGGTGCATCCGGAGGTATTGGTTCTGCCACAGTTCAACTGCTAAAATATTATGATGCCCTGATAACTGCAGTGTGTAATACTAAAAACATGGAATTAGTTAAATCATTAGGAGCAAGTAGGGTAATTGATTATACAAAAGAAGATTTTACAAAAGATAAAGAGAAATATGATTTTATTTTTGACAGCGTTGGCAAAAGTTCCTTTGGTAAATGCAAGCCACTGTTGAAACCTGGTGGTGTTTATATATCATCGGAATTAGGTTGGATGGCTCAGAATCTTTTCTTCGCTCTAATTACTGCGATATTTGGTAGCTTACCAGGACAAGATAGAAAAAAAGTTAAGTTTCCATATCCACCAAATATAAGGCGAAGTGTAGATTTGATTAAGAATTTAATTGAAAAAGAAAAATTTAAATCGGTGATAGATAGATCTTATCCCCTTGAGCAAGTTCCAGAAGCTTTTGTGTATGTTGAAAAAGGTCAAAAAACAGGAAACGTTGTTATTACTTTGGGGGAGAAAACTAATTTTAACAATATTTGATTGAAAATATTAACCCACATTTTGGTTAAATTTATCAATAATAAAAGTTATGTCTAATCTCTTTCGATGAACAGGCCAAGTATTAATCCGAAAAGAGAAGTTTATCAAATGAATCAACCGCTCGAATATAAGCCCTTGCAACAACAAAAACCATAAATGCCTTTTAAATAATCAATAAATTTGCATATTAATACGAAACGTACTATATTTGTAGTACGAAACGTATTAAAATGCAAATTATTAAACATACTTTATTAGATTCTGCCATACTAGGATTGATACAAAACCAATCACTTTCAGGTTATCGCATTCGAAAAATATTTGAAAAAACCGCATTAGGTAATTATAGCAGTAGTCCGGGCACTATCTATCCGGCACTTAAAAGGTTGTTAAAATTTGATTTAGTAGAAAAAATTAAATTGAGCGATGCTAATAAATTTCAATTTCTAATCACCCAAAAGGGCATACAAACACTTGAAATATGGCTTTTAAAAACTTTAGAAAAAAATGATGTTGAAAAAAAAATAGATGAGCTTTTTCTTCGCTTTGCTTTTATGGATACCCTGGTAAAATATAAAGAAAAAATCATTTTTCTTAACTCTTTTAAAGATCTAATTGGCACATACATTGTTGAACTTCATGATCATCACCGAAATGAGTCTGATGGTATGCCATTACATGGCAGGCTTGCATTTGAATATGGTATTGAATATTATAAGACAATTTTAAAGTGGAGTAAAAAAGCATTAATAGAATTAAATAAAAATGAAATAAAATGAATTCCGATTTTTTAATTAAAGTTATATTAACTACAATAATATTAACCTTTCTGAACTTTTCCCTCGATGTAATTTTTGACTCAACGCCAAATTATTCATATTATATATGGCAACTAGCATCCAACTTTCTCATTTTTACACTTTTGGCATACTATATTGTCCATTCAAACCTGAAAGGGATTGTACTTGCTCTTTCTGTTTTTACTACCTATTTCATTATAGGAAATCTAAATCTTATTGTTGAAGCTGTAATTTTTGATATTGTAAGTATTAATGAAGTAATAATTTCCATTCCTATAGATATAGCCAAAGCTCTGATTATTTCACTTTCTATTGCATATTTATTTAGCAAATTGAAAGTTGAAATTGAAAAAAATGAATTTAACAGTCGAACTATTTTAGATTGGTTTTGGCGTATTGTAGTTGGAGACATTCTATATCTTATTATTTATATTATTGCAGGTGTAACCTTAATAAAAGTATATCCTGAATTGTTAGAATTCTACAATGAAAAATCCATCCAACCGCCTGAGTTAATATTTGGCACACAATTAATCAGAGGTCTTTTATTTGTAAGCATTGCGATATTAATTATCAGAACTGTGAATTTACCATTGCTTAAAAAAGCAATTTTGATTGGTCTGATATTTTCATTATTAGGTGGAATTGCCCCATTGATTTTACCGAATGAAGAAATGCCTTTCTATATACGATTTGGACATATTTTTGAGGTCGGAATTTCCAATTTCCTGTATGGATTAGTTCTTGGTTTTTTATTGGGACAAAAAACTCAAAATAAAAAAATTGCAGTTGCTAATAATGTGTAACTCTAAAAAGATCTAAAAGGTTAAAGTATTCAATGATATACGGTTATTTATTCTTTCGTCTTTTAAACTAAAAAACAAAATCGTAAATTTGGCTAAGTGTGAGATTAAAAGATAATCACTTTGTACTGCTTTATAAACAACATACTGCTCTTGAATTTAATTTATAAATAAAAACAAATGAAAAATATAATTAAATTTCTGCTTTTTATAATAGTAGTTGTTAGTTGTAATTCAACGGCCAATAAACATGAAAAAATAAACACTGAATCTGAGATCCTTGAACAAATAAATGCAGTTTTCAAAGACACTACACCAAGGGTTACAGGTATAGGAGGTATTTTCTTCGGCTCGACAAACCCTCAAGAAATAAGAGAATGGTACGGAACAAACTTAGGGCTGGTAATTGACGACTATGGTTCACCCTTCGAATTCAGAAATGCCAACCGTCCTGAGGAAATAAATTATCTCAGATGGAGCCCGTTTGAGGAAGGCACAGATTATTTCAGTCCATCAGAAAAAAGCTTCATGATTAATTACAGGGTGTATAATATTGAAGGTTTGGTCAAAAAACTCAGAACAAATGGGGTTACAGTTGTCGATACCATTCAGACATTTGAATACGGAAAATTTGTTCATATTATGGATTCCGATGGAAACAAAATTGAATTGTGGGAACCAATTGATAGTTATTTCACACAAATGGGTGGACCAACAACCAAATAATAATAAAATATTAAATAGAAAAATCAGTTGCTTTAATATCTCATAGGCTTTAGTCTAAACATTTTGAAATATCCGGAAAATTGAATTCTAATGAGTGATGCCAAACAACCAATTATCATAGAGCAAACTTTTAACAAATCTATTAATATTGTATGGAATGCCATAACCGAAATTGATCAAATGAGACAATGGTTTTTTCAAAATATTGAATCGTTTAATCCTGAAGTTGGGTTCGAGACACAGTTCAATGTTCAGACACCAAATAGAAAATTTCTACATATTTGGAAATTGACGGAAGTTGAGCCTATGAAAAAAATAACATATAATTGGAAGTATGGCGGCTATCCGGGAAATTCATTCGTAACATTTGAATTATTTGAACAAAAGGACCAGACCAGATTAAAACTCACACATACAGTAACAGAAAGTTTTCCTGATATTATTCCAGAATTCTCTAGAGAAAATGGTATTGCGGGTTGGAATTATTTTATCAAAAAAAGCCTAAAAACATTTTTGAAAAAAGAATAAATAGATATCCTAAGTTATTAATTATTATGGCAAGTCTTCTGTTAGATAATCATGGTTAGAATGGCTTAAACACTAACAATTATAAAGAAATAATGAACAGGCAAGAATATATAGTAAGAAATGCTAAACCTAGCGAATATGATGAAATTGGAAAATTAATGGTTCTGGTCTATTCACAATTAAATGGGTTTCCCAAAGAAACTGAGCAACCTAAATATTATAGTATGCTTACCAATATAGGCGAATTAACAAAAAATCCTAAAACAGAATTATTAGTAGCGGTTTCCTCCCAAGGTAAAATAGAAGGAGCTGTAGTTTATTTTAGTGATATGCAATTTTATGGCTCAGGCGGAATTGCAACTCAAGAAAAGAATGCTTCCGGCTTTAGGCTTTTGGCTGTTAGTTATGTAACAAGAGGTCATGGAATTGGTAAGCTCCTAAGTAAAGCATGCATAAATAAAGCAAAAGATATAGAACAGTCTCAGGTTATAATTCACACAACAAAAGTAATGCAAGTTGCATGGAAAATGTATGAGAAACTTGGTTTTAAAAGATCTGAAGATCTGGATTTTATACAGGGAGAATTGCCTGTGTTTGGATTTAGATTGAAACTGTAGATTAAAAATTGGTTTTAAACATTTTAAAATATGAAAAACGTAATTAGATTAGAAGAACTTGCAATGTTTGGTCTAACCATATATTTTTTCAATCAAACAGATTTTATTTGGTGGTGGTTTTTAATACTTATTCTTGTGCCGGATATTGGGATGCTTGGATATTTATTCGGGAATAAATCTGGTGCTATAATTTACAATTTGTTCCATCATAAAGCCATTGCTATTATTCTATTATGCCTTGGATGGTATTTTTCAAACATCTGGACAGAATTGGCCGGAATTATCCTGTTTGGACATTCAAGTTTTGACAGAATTATGGATTATGGACTTAAATATTTAGATAGTTTTAAACACACCCATTTGGGTTGGCTCAATCAAGGTGAGAGTAATGTTAAAGATTCAGTATGAGTACTTTAAGTGAAATATACGGTTTTGAAAAGCCCTTTAAAGTGGATCAACTTGTAAAAAAGGCCTTGCCTTATATTCAAAAAAGCATGAAGGTACTTGATGTTGGTTGCGGTGAAGGTGCTGACAGTATTTTTCTTGCCCAAAATGGGTTAATCGTTGATGCCATTGACAACAACAAAATCTATATATGCCGTCTTAAGGCTTATCGGGAAGATCATAATTATTTAAATTTATCTATTATAGAAGGAGATGTGATAAACCATCCATTCCAAAAAAAATATTATGATGTTATCAATTGCCTTTTGGTAGGTTGTTGTATGAAACGAAGCGAATTTGATAAGTTACTCGTGTCTATTAAGGAAGTCTTAAAGCCTAACGGAATAATAATTATGTCATTAAGAAATTATCTTGACCCTAAATTAAAAGATTGTTCCTATATCGGGGAGATGATTGAGCCCAATACCTTTATTAAAAAAGAGGATTGTTGCAAGATTCGCTACTTTATTGAAAAGGGGCGTTTACTTGAAGTTTTTGAAGATTTTGAAATTCTTTATTCCTTTGAAGGATTAGCTGATGACAAATATGAAGAAATTTCAAAACATGGAGATTCGTATGTTATTTGTAGAAAAAGGGAATAATTGTTTTTTTGATTATTTCATCTTAAAAACTTCCTAAAATAGTAAAGGAAAAATTTCTGCCCGGAGCGCTGATTGCTGATGCAAATTCTTTATAATGTTGATCAAATATATTATCAATATTGAATAGTAGATCAATATTTTTTGATGTCTTAAAACGAGCATAATAATTTATTGTTTGCCAGGAAGGGGTACCATAATATTTTTGATCTTCAATAAGATATGGTGTTTCTTCTATATTATCTATTCCTTCAGAAATGTTATAATCTTCCAGTTTTTTTCTTCCGTTAAAAAGAAAATGTAATCCTGTTTCTAATCTGTTTTTAACATAATTCAACTCAATATTTCCAAATACAGGTGGAATTGAAGATAATGGCTCTTTAGTATCATAGGCCTTACCTTTTGTATAAGTTATTGATGCTTTCGTATTTAAGGTGTTAGACAGGTTGCTTTTAAATGTTATTGTTCCTCCTACTATATAAGCAGTTTCTTTATTCACATTTGCGACCAGATTTAGCTCTTCGCCATCATAAATTATAGTTGAACTCCCGTTTAAAATAAAAGGGGCTCTAACAATATAATTATCAATTAAAGTATAATAGGTAGTAAATCCTAAATAGTGTTTCTTTTCATCGAAATATTTTAAAAGACCTGCTTCAAAGTTATAAGCAAATTCAGGTTTTAAATTAACATTAGGAACAGTTACATCTCCTCTTTTTTCTCTAACTTTTCCAATATCATCTATATTTGGTGATCTGAATCCCGAAGATAATACCCCATTTATTTGCCAACTATCATTTGGTTTGAACACATATCCAGCAGTCAGGGTCACTGCTGTGTTTTTTAATGAAATATCACTTTCCGGTAAAATAATATATGTTTTATCTATCCATTCTGCCTGTAAAATTGTATTGGTTAATCTAATTCCAGTGTTTAATGTTGATCTTTTGTTTATGTCCTGCCTGAAATCAGCATAAATGGCTGAGCTCATGTAACTGCTTCCTCCATCAGGGTATCTTGTTTGAACTTTAAAGGTATCAGAAATTCCGGTAATTTCATTACCGCTTACTTCAAGAACTTCTCCTTTTGATGTGGAAGTAACATCATTAAAAGCAAATTCAAACCCATATCCGAAATTTCTATTTATTTTTTGATTTAAATTTGTAGAAAAATCGCCATTAAAACTATAAACCTTTACATTTTCAAAACCTGAGGATCGATTAAAGCTATCAAATTTTCTATCAATTCTCGATTCTTCAATATTCTGAAAAGCAACAGTTATTGCCCCCGTATTTAACCATTTTTTTTCCAGGTCTAAGTTTAACTGCGTAGAGAACAGAAAACGGTTTTGCGGACCATAATACCATTCCGCATATTTCAATTTATTATCGCTTCGTTCTGTTAGTTTGTCAAATCTATTGATGTCTGTTGAAGTACTGTATTGTAAATTAAAAATAAGGTCGTTTTTATCTTTAATTGGTAAGTATATTTTCTGTAAAAAATCTGTTTGACTAAATCCTACATTTCTTTGATTATTAGGATTAGAATTTATAACAGGATCCGGATTATAAAATTTATCGGTGTTGTTAGAGTATTCAAACTGCAATCCCCAATCAGAAAAATCATGCTTTCTTTTTAAACCCATTTTTAAATCGTCAAATTTACTGTGAGAAATACTGGTATATGAGGCAAATTTCTTCATTTGTATTTCAACTCCTGCCTGGGTTGTCATTTCATTGTTTACAGTTCCAAAGCGGGATAAAAACTCAATATTTACATTCGGTTTTTCGCTTGTTTTGGGCTTGCGGGTATAATAATGAATTACACCTCCCAATGCATCAGAACCATAAATTACAGATGATGGTCCAAAAATGACCTCTGTTCTGTCTAACATACTTGGAGCTATGGTTATTGAATTCTGTAAATGCCCTTTTCGATAAATAGCATTATTCATTCTCACTCCGTCAACTACTAATAATATTCTATTAGCTTCCATACCTCTGAGCACAGGACTGCCTCCACCAAATTGAGTTTTTTGAACTTTAACCCCTGGAATATTCGCTAACATGTCTGCGGAAGTCTGGGGAACAGAATTTTGAATTTCTTTACTCGAATAAATTGCCACTTGCTCAGCAATTCGAGTTTTGTTTTCCTTTCCTTTTGTTGCTGATAAAAAGACTTCGGTTAATAATTCAGATTTGTATTGCAAATAAATTGTGGTAAAATTTTTACGGATCTGTTTCTTTAAAAGCTCAAATTCAACATAAGTTATATGAGTAAAAGTAAGCAATTCCATTTCAGAAAAGTCACTTAAATTCAGTATCCCGTTTCTGTCAGAAACAACAGTTTTGCTATTATCTTCATTTGTGACCTGAACATTTGGAATTGGAAACTCAGAATCTTTGTCTACAACCACGCAATTTTGAGCATAAGAAAAATGTCCGATAAGGACAATTATAATAACATTAAGAATTTTCATTAAAGACCTCTTTTAAAACATTTAAAGATTTGGGCTTTTTAAATCCTGGTAAATGCAATTCATAATATTCCAATAAAATTTCCAAAATTATCGCACGCATTTTTGAATTAATTTGTAACCGTTCAATACCATCAAAATTTATGCCGATTAGTGATTTAAATAAAAATAATTTTTTTCCTGATACGTAATAATTAAAGGGTTTACTATTCGTAAAGTATCCTTCTGATAAATCAAAATAAAGAGCATTTCTGTTTTTTAATTCCGGGTAAAAACCTAAATACTTCGATAAATTCAATAAAAAAAGTAAATGAAAATTAGCTGTGATATCATGATTGTCTAACCAAATCAATGCAGTTTCTATATATTGAAACTGTCTTTGGTTCTTTTCCTCTTCTTGTAAAGAAAACGATAAAACTTCTGCTAGAAATATTGCAATACACTGCTTATATATATCATTCGCAACTGTTTGATACAAATAGGATATTCTAGCTTCCTGGATACTGTTTAAGTTTCCTTTATTATTGTGATTCGCAGTAATTCTTAACTGAGTCAGTGGTTGAAAATAAGCCAAACTCAATTTTTTGCTTTTTGTTTTTAAAATTCTTTTTAAAAGATATGATTTTGTTCCTTCCTCGGTAAAACATTTTACTATAAGGTCGGCATCTCCATACTTTATGGACGTTAAGACAATTGCTTTTGTATTTACTAACATTATAGGACCAATTAATTGATAATGGCAATTTTTGTTGAAGATGTTTCTGATTTATCAGGGCTTGTGAGCAATACTATATAAATTCCCGAGGCCACTTTACGACCAGCTAAATTTGTTTTATTCCAGATTACTTTTCCTCCTTTTATTTCCTGACCTATCTCCACATTAGTTTCATGAACCAATCTACCGGCTGTGTCGAGTATTTTTACATTTGTTCCTCGAGGTAAATGTGTTCCTTTTCTCCCATCAATCGTTACAAAATCATGTTCTTTTTTCACTGGATTGGGATAGGCATATACTTCTCCTAAAGTTTCACCGAATGGGGCAACATTATTATTAAATGCCACTATTCCTTTATCTGTAGCAAAAAATACTTTGCCAGTACTATTATCTACTTGAACTTTTGAAATTCGATTGGATGGTAAAGGTGAATTATCCTTATTAAAAATAAATAAAGTTTCGTTACCTGAAGGATTCGTTCCCAATACTCCACCCGTATCGGTTCCAAACCATTTATTTTCAGCTCCATCAATTGCTATTGAATTTATAGGTTGATCGCCTAACAATTTTTTAGGAATTCCGTCATCTTCAATAATTATAGGTTGTGCATCATAAATATTAGATTCAAATAAACCTTCGGCATTTGAAAATATCACCAAGCCTTTTTGAGTACCAATCCAAATCCTGTTGTTTCTGTCAACTATGAGAGTTCTAACATTTAAATCAGGTAATGACCCCTTTGTTGCCTCTGTTATCAATGCCTTTTTCCTGTCGCCTGTTTCATTAAAAACCAGGGCTCCATTTCTTCTTGACCCTATCCAAACACTTCCTGATTTATCAATAATCAATTCGGTTAAACCAAAAGCAGTGTTCGTAATAATGGAGCTTAAATCAAAACTGCTCCATGAACCACCGTTATTCAATTTTTTAACACGATTCTGAACCCAGGCATTAGCAACCCAAAAATTGCCTTGATTATCAAATGCCGATCCGTTAATTCTTATACTCTTAAAATCAGGACTCCCTGCCAAAATCAATGATTCTAAACCGCTATTCGTTTCGTCCCATAAAATCAATGGCTTGTCATTTTCTACAACCAAAATACCGCTATTCCAGGAACTGATATAAACCTTATTCTCTTCTTGTGGGTCAATAGTTACATGAACAAGGTCTCTTGCGGGAAAATTATCATCGTATGGAAAATTAATCCATTGCAATTCAACCGTTTTAGAACCATCATAATGACTATATCCAAGTCTTTTCGATAAGGGAGTAAAAGCGCCATTATATCCCCCGTAAACCACCCATAAATTATTATTTTCAGCAGTTATGGAAAACACCTGATTAGATGTTGGCCCTTTTGGGTGAATTTCTTGATATTCAATATTATTAAATTCATTTTGCAATATACCAAAGGTCCTTGTTCCCAGGTATACTTTTTCATTTTCAGAAATAGCTGTATGCAAAGAAAAATTATATTCAGAAGTTGGACTTGCTTCAAATATTTGTACCAATGAATTATTTAATACATAAGCTCTGTTACTTACAGATATCGTTAAATATTGACCAGAAGAACGAAGATCGACTATAGATTGGAAATAGTTGTTAACTTGCTGTAAACTACTGAATGAAATTAATTTATATAAGGTATTGGATCTTGAAGTGAAAATTTGATCATTAAAAATTGTTATTGCAGAAAAATTCCCTAAAAGATCTGCTTGTGGTTGTAGCCAATTATTGAAATCAATTAAATTAGGGTTAGTAATATCAGCAGAATAAATTCCTTTTTGCGTTGCCGCATAAATCGTATTTTGAAGAATTGCAATTTGATTAACAAAAACCGGGTTTGAATTAACATCAATATAATAAGTATCTCCAAAATTTAAATCTTTAATGTCATATTGTACTATTCCAAAGGGAGTTGACAAATATAATATCTCTTCATACTCGGCAATGTGATTTATTTGCTTTTGGCCAGTTATGTTTAGTCTTTCAATATCGTTGGCAATCGTAATTTTACCCTTATCATCAATAATTTCTAACAAACCTGATTCGTAACCAATCACAAAGCGTTTTGTAGATATGCTATAATGTATGCTGGAAGTTTCTTTTCCGGATAAACCGTGAACTGATGAAATTTTACTAACCTCATTAGTGTTTGTATTATAAATAAAAGCCGCATTATCGGCAATGGCATAAATATTATTATCGATTTTTACAAAATCCTTTACATTATTGTAAGAATAAAAATCTTCCCATTTATCGCTGAAATCAGTTTGAGAAAATAATATTTGTCCTGTAAAAATTAAAACCAGAAAGAGATTAATACCTTTTTTTGCTAAAAGCAGCATCATTTATTTTTTTTCAAAGATATTTATTTAAAGTGAAAACGAAAATATGTATTGAACTAATGTAGAATAGATTATTTTTGATTCCAATTAAATAGTATACTATGAACATTGTAGTTCAAAACATAACCCAAATACTTATTCTTGTGTATATTATTGTTTCCTTTGGTTATTCGGCCATCGAAAAGATATTACAACACAAAGAAAGTATAGAATTCTATTCAGTTCACTTTAAAAAGACCTTTTTAAAAAATTACATCCCTTCAATGCTTAATTTAGTGATTGTATTAGAATTAATTACAGTTATAACTTGTGTCTCAGGCCTGTATTTCCTTTTAATTACAAATGAAAAACAAATTGGTCTATATGGATTAATTTTAGCGGCAATAACCTTGATTGGCCTTATGATAGGACAAAGAATAGCCCAGGATTATTCCGGGGCTATGAATATTACTATCTATTTTATTTTAACAGTTTTTGGTGTTTATTTATTTCAATAATTTTAATATGAATTTTGTAGATTTAAATTAGCAACTGCCATTAATTCTCCTTCTAAAAATAATTTTACAGGATAAATTCCTTTTTCAAATTCCTTGCCTTTTTTCTGAATATACATAATCACATCTACATCATTCTGTTTGTAAACGATCATTGCCCGATCAGTATACTTCTTTTGAACTTCACTGTCTTTAAGTTTAAAAATTCCTTTTGCCATAGCTACTTTGCCTTCCGGATTTTGCAAAACAATATGTGCCTCTTTTCTTCCTGAAGCAACTTTTTCATTATGTACCAGTTTAAAACTAACTTTGATCAATTCGGTTTTTTTAGCGTTATTTGTTTTTTGATATTTACCTTTAGAATTCATTTTCATCGCCATTATCTCGACATTAGCAATGCTTAGATTTTCTTCCATAATTGCAATGTCATTCCTATCTTCTTTAGTAATTGAAAATTTATCCTTATTATTATCAACATAATAACTCTTCTCTCTAAATAATCTATGACTTAATTCCTGATCATTTGTCAAAATAAGTTCGTCATATCTTTTGTTAAAACTGATCAGATTATTTTTATAATCAATAATATTTGACCAACCTGTTTCTTCCATTTCTTCAGCATCTTTTATAATTATTACAATTTTTATTTTTTCAATTTTTAAAGAATCCGAAACTTCAGAATACTCTTTAATGGCTAATTCATATTTTTTCTCTAATGCTATTAATTTATCAATTACTTTAATTTTTTCATTTTCAATATAGTTTAATGCTTTATTACTTTCTTTATTTGTTGCAACAATTGATGAATTATAATTGATTATTATTTCTTCTTTTACAACCTTGTTATTTGACGTTTTAACTTCTGAAACTTTAATTAAATCTTGGTCATTATTCTTTATGGTTTTATCTTTTATTTCAGGTTTCGCTTTAGAAACTTTAATTAAATCCGGAGCCTTTTCTTTTGCCACAATTTTATTAATCGGTTTATCTTTTTGTGGTTTGGAGACTTTTTCTACTTGCCTGACATCATTCCTCCTGCCAACCGATTTTATCTTTGGCTTGATGGATGTTTGCATGTTGGCGAAATTGAATTCAGTACGCCTGTTCATTTGATGAGCACGCTCATCACAATCTACACCATTAACGCATTGATTTATCATTTTTTCTTCACCGTAACCTTTCGCTTTGATTCTATTGGTATTTATTCCTTGTGATTTTAAATATTCAACCGCAGATTTAGCTCTTCTCTTTGATAGTTTAATATTATATGCGTTGGAACCTCTAGAATCTGTAAAGGATGAAGCTTCAATTATCAGATCAGGATTATTATTCATAATAGCTACAATCTTATCCATTTCTTTGGCAGCTGCATTTGTAATTGTTGCATCGTCAAAATCATAATAAATAGGTTGTAATCGCTCAATTGCAGGTTTGCTACTTCTGATTTTACTTAAATTAAAATTAGTATGCAAAGCTGTATGATAATTTTCTTCCAGAATCTCTATTCGTTTTTCGTCATTTTTATAATTATCGCTAGCAGCAACAAGTTTGTATTCTTTAGCACAAGAAACGGTAAATTTATACGTGCCATCATCATAAGTTGATACAGACTCTAATAAGTTACCTTCTAAATTATAAAGATCAACAGTAGCTCCTGAAATTACCTCTAATGACTCTTTATCTCTAACTTTACCGTCAACGGTTATAAAACATTCTCCAGGACGAACATCTTCGTCTAATGTAAAAGCATATAGATCATTAAATCCCTTACCTTGCAAACGATTTGAAGTAAAAAAACCCTGATTGTTATCTTTATTAATTATATAAGCAAAGTCATCGTTAATACTATTAATTGGGGCTGCCAATTGATATATTTCAGATGTAGAATTATCATAAACTTCAACAGCAAATACATCTAATTTTCCTTTTCCGGGATGACCATCAGATGAAAAATATAGAATTTCATCCTTAGTTATAAATGGAGTAGTTTCATTTCCAGATGTATTTACATTTTTACCCAAATTTCTTGGTTTGCTGTATTTCTCATTATCCAATATGTCAATGACAAAAATATCTGATTTACCTTTAGAAGGTAATCTGTCTGACACAAAATATAATTTAGAATTATCACTATTTAATACAGGATATCCTGAAGAATATCCTTTTTTATTAAATGGTAATTTTTTTATATTCGTCCAGTTACCATCTTCTGATACATCTGCCTTAAATAATTCAAGTCTTTGATTTTTAGCTAGTTTTTGTTTGGACAGCTTCTTTACATATTTGTTTCGGCTAAAAAAAACAGTTTTGCGATCGGAAGTATAAGTGACACCGGTTTCATTATATTTTGAGTCGTTGTCTTTTACAACCTTTTTAATGTTTTTAATTTCACCATCAAAATCTATATCTCCAACAAAAAGGTCTTTCTTTGGATTGTAATTTTTTCTCGATGAATTTATTTTTTCTTCTGCAGAAGTAAATATCAGCTTATTATTGTCCAATATTGCAACGCCATAATCTGAGTTGTTCTTATTGATCTCTAAAAATTTTATTTGATACTTTCCTGTAGATTGTGCAGTTGCATGTAAATAAAATGTAAGCAATAAAATAAAAATGATTCCCTTTTTCATAATAAAAAATCTTATAACTATTTGTTTGTCTGTTCGTTAGTGATATATTCTGTTTTTTGAAAAGCTAGATTATACATGGTTATTTTTATAAAACAACTTATCAACAGTGTGTTAATAACGTGGAAAGGGTGATTAAATTATATAATTATATAAAATTTTAATTCGTATAAATCTTTCAAAAATTAGTCATAAAAAAAGCCCGATTTAGAATCGGGCTTTAAATAATTTTATTGTTTTCTTTAATTTACAGGCTGATCTTTCAAAACATCATTTGTATTATTCTCATTACCCGAATTGTAACTTTCATTTAATCCTTCAATAATAACGTCAGTAATATTTAAAGATTCCTCACCATATAATACACTTTTTGTTTGGCTTGAAGTTCCTAAAATATATGTAAAACCATTTGTTTTTGCGTAATCAGATAAAAAGCTTTCTATTTCTTCATTAATCTTTTCAATTTTCTTTTGTCCTTCTGCTTGAATTTGCTGTTGTGCAATTTGTTGCCGTTGTTGTATTACTTGTTGTTCTTGCCTTAATTCAAGTTCTTTCTCTTTTCTAGAAGAATCTGACATAGAATTTGAATTTTGTTGATACTCTTGAAATTTTTGTTGGAAAGGTAAGGCTAATTGATCCAGTTCATTTGCCATTTTATCAGATTGAGCTTTCATTTCCTCTTCTGCTTTTTTTGATCCTTTGTATTCTTTTAAAATTTCTTCCACATCAACATGTGCTATTTTAACTTGACTACATGAAGCAAGTAAAAATAAAATCGTAAATACTGCTAATAATTTTTTCATTATGTTTTTATTAAAATTTGAACGGCAAATGTAAAATAATGATTTGATAAATTATAAATCTGTTGTAAAAATGTTTAAATCTAGAGATATAATGATAATTTATCAATATTTGTTTTTTTATAATAAATCTTTATGTTTATTAGCTTGTTATTAGAACGTCTCAAATGACTTTAAAAATAAATGAGAGTATCTATTCACTGAATATATAAAGATTCATAAAAACGCATATAAATGACTAATTCGCATTTTTAATCACATATATAAGCGATGAATACTCTTTACTTTGTATTGCCTTGGCATTAGATACAAATCCGTTAAGAAAAGCTTTAAACGGATTTGATTTTCCAGATCGATATTTTTCAGATAATAAACTTACATAGTAGGCATCAAATTTCATAGGTAAAGTATTCATAATTCTAAAATCAAATTCAGCAAATAATAGATTCATCGATTTTTGTGTAAAATGCCAAAGATGTCTGGGTACATCATATGCCGCCCAAAATTTACCATAGTATTTCGCATCATAACTTTTATAGTTTGGCACAGCAACAATTAAAATTCCATTTGGTTTTAACATTTTTTTTAAAAAAGCAATATATTCTTTTAAGTTTGGAATGTGCTCTAAAACATGCCACAGGGTAATTACATCAAAGCAGGAAATCTTATCTTTTAAAAGATCTTCAATCTTGTTATTTATACGGTCGATGTTTTTAGTTTTTTGTATCGCTAATTCTCTGGCTTTATCATTGGGTTCTATTCCATTAATTTTCCATCCATCCAATTGACAAGCCTTTAAAAAGTCTCCAGTCCCACACCCTATATCCAATATGGTTTTGTTTTCAGGATTTAAATTATTAATCAGTTTTACCTTTTGCTTTACCGTATAATTCTTTACAATTTGATAAACCCTATCCAGTAGAGATTTTTTTGAATCTGTATGGGAAATATACTCTTCACTATCATAATATTTATTTAATTCATCTGCACTTGGTTGTGGAGACGTAATAAGCATGTCTAAATCATTGTCAAGTAAAAGATCAAATTTTTCACCACTTACCGTGTGATCGAGGCAGGTTAAAACTATTTTCTTTTTCATTTAAAGGTTAATCTAGGTTTCACGTGGAACAATTTTAATTATCTGCCCATATAAACTAATAGAACAGAAACATCACTAGGTGAAACACCAGATATTCTGCTTGCCTGTGATATGGTTGTGGGTTGTATTTTTATTAATTTCTCTCTAGCTTCAAATGAAATCGATTGAACGTTTTGATAATTAAAATTTACAGGGATCTTAATATTTTCCAGTCTTTGTAATTTGTCTGCACTATTCTTCTCCTTTTCAATATATCCTGAATATTTAACATGAATTTCTGTTTGTTCAATAACCTCATTATCTATATTATTATTCAATATAAATTGCTCTACCCCGGGAAATTTACGTACATCATTAAAATTCAACTGAGGTCTCGCCGCAACCTTAAACATTTTCATGGATTGACTAATTAAGGCTGAATTATTGCTCTCCAAAATTGGATTTGCATCATGTGGCTTAATACTATTCTTCTTTAAAAAAGCGATAAAAAGATCTGTTTTATATTGTTTCTCTTTTACTCTATCCATTCTTTCTTGAGAGGCTAATCCAATTTCATATGATCTTGGTGTTAACCTTAAATCAGCATTATCCTGTCTCAATAAAGTTCTGTATTCGGCTCTTGAAGTAAACATTCTATACGGCTCATCGGTTCCTTTAGTAATCAGATCATCAATTAAAACACCAATATATGCTTCATTCCTTTTTAATATAAATGGCTTTCTTCCATCCACTTTTAAGGCTGCATTTATTCCTGACATCAATCCCTGAGCAGCGGCCTCTTCATATCCTGTGGTGCCATTAATCTGCCCGGCAAAAAATAAATTTTCAATCAACTTGGTTTCCAGTGATTGCTTTAATTGTGTTGGTGGAAAATAATCATATTCTATAGCATATCCAAAACGTAAAAATTTTACATTTTCAAAGCCCTTAACCTTTTTTAAAGCATTGTATTGAACTTCATGTGGTAAGGAGGTAGAAAATCCATTGACATAAATTTCGGTAGTATTCCAGCCTTCCGGCTCAATAAATAATTGGTGTCTTTCTTTAGAGGCAAACCTATCGATTTTATCCTCTATTGATGGACAATATCTCGGTCCTATTCCTTTAATTCTCCCGGTATACATAGGTGAATTTTCAAAACCCTCTCTCAACAAATCATGAACCTCCTTTGATGTATAGGTCATGTAACAAGATCTTTGTTTTGATAATGGTTGTGTAGTGTTCAAATAAGAAAATTTAGAGGGATTATCATCACCAGGTTGTTCGATCATCTTGGTAAAATCCAAGGACTTTGCATCAACCCTTGGCGGTGTACCAGTTTTCATTCTACCCGACAAAAAACCCTTGGTAACCAGATCTTCCGTAATACCTGTTGATGCTCCTTCGCCCGCTCTACCTCCACCAAACGTTTTATCACCAATATGAATTTTACCATTTAAAAAAGTTCCGGCCGTAACGATAACAGTTTTGGAATAAATTTTCAATCCCAATTGTGTTCTAACTCCAATTATTTTATCCTCATCAAACAACAAACCATTAACCGAATCCTGAAACAGATCCAAGTTATCGGCCTGTTCTAATTGACATCTCCATTCTTCGGCAAATCTCATCCTGTCACTTTGCGCCCGAGGACTCCACATTGCGGGCCCTTTGGATTTATTCAACATCTTAAACTGAATTGCAGTTTTGTCGGTAATTATTGCACTATAACCACCCAAAGCATCAATTTCCCGAATAATTTGCCCTTTAGCAATTCCTCCCATCGCAGGATTGCAACTCATTTGGGCTATATTTTGTAAACTCATTGTTATTAACAAAGTATTGGCACCCAAATTTGCTGCTGCTGTCGCTGCTTCGCTACCCGCATGACCGCCACCAACCACTATAACATCATATTTTACATCAAACAGACCCATCTAGTTAAAATATTGTTTCACGTGAAACATTAATAAAATTCAATTTAAAAAGTTCGCAAAGATAAGTAATAATCTTCTTTGGATCGCATTAATTGTTTATCATCATTTAGTTTATCATTAAAGCCACAATAATGCAATATACCATGAACCATAACTCTATGTAATTCATCTCTAAATTCAATACCAATATCTCCAGCATTATCCTTAACCCGGTCAACCGATATATAGATGTCACCAGAAACAAGGTTACCAGTTGTATAATCAAAACTAATAATATCAGTTAATGTGTTGTGTTTTAGCGTTTTAACATTAATATTATGTAGATAATTATCGTCACAAAAAATGTAGTTTATTTCACCTAAATCTTTGTCTTCCTGATGAATAGCAAATTCAACCCATTTAGACAATTCATTTTTGTCATTTAATTTAAAATTATTTTCTGAGGTATAGGTGATCATGTAATACTATTGATTTTCACTGTTAAAATATACTTTAATGCGTTTTTGGTATTTAGGCTGTAGCATTATGTTCTGTCTTATCAAAATTTCATCTTCATTCAAGTTGATATTTTTAATATTTAATGGTTTAACACTATGCTGTACCCTTTTTTCCTTGTTGGTATCCGACTTTCTCTCCTTCTTTTTATTTTGTTCAAAAGTAGCTTCTTCCAGTTTTAATAATTCGTATTCTAATCGTTCCATCCGTTGTAACGATTCATTGTTGATTCCCTTTTCCAATAAAAGCTTTTCTAACTCCTCCATTTGTTTCAAAATTTTGATCGACTGCTTACCTTCAATAGAATGCTGTTGCAGAATATCACGAAGTTGTTCTTTCAATAAATTTTGTTCTTTATACAATTGAAATTGTTCACCACTTAATTGCTCTTTGGTTATTTTTCCTTTTGCATTACCCGGTTTATCACCATCTTTTAATTTTTGAATTAATTCCTTTTGTTTTTTAATAATATCCGGTAAACTTAACTCTTCCCCTTCCTTACCCTTTCCTTTTCCCGATCCGGGTTTTTTGTTTTGTAAATCTTCTAAAATATCACTCAAGAGATCTGCTAAATTATTTGCTGCGGTCATGGTGAATTGCTGATTAGAAATTCCTAAATTAATTCTATTCTCCGTTATATTTAGCAGCGATTTATCCAAATTATAATGTGCATCAGTTAAGTCCTTTTGAATTTTAGCGGTCAATCTAACCAATCTTAAAGAAAGAGAATATAAACTATCGTCAATATGATCAAAATGATCCTTTAACTTTAGTTGTTGTTTTAATCTTTCAGGGTATTCTGCATTTTTAGAATTTATATCATTAAATTCCAACATCAGGCTTTCCTGTTCAAAAGAAAATAAAATAAGATTTTTTAAAATTTGTTGCAAATCTTTAATATTTTCCTCATTACTTTCCATATCCATTTGCATAAAGCTCGCTTCCATTTTTTTACTTAATTCATCCATCTTCTTTGCTGCAGATATTTGATTCTTTTTAGCCTTTGCTTTAGATTTTGTTGGTGAGTTATTTTGTACTTTGTCACTATCCTGAAGGTTATATAAAGCCTCTTTCATTTCCATTTCGATTAATTTTTGATCCGCCTCAGTATCTTGTAGCTGCATCGGTTGTTTAAGGCTTTTATTTTGATCCATTAATTCCTTAAAATCTTTTTGGATAGATTCAAATTTTTTATTGAGTTGTAATTGTTCTTCTGACAATTTATTTTCTTCTTTTGATAGATCCAATTGTTCTTTAGATAATTCATTTAGCTTTTTCACTATTTGTGCCGATTTTTTCTCTACATAAAACCGTTTCGTTAACTCTAATATTCTTTCTAAAGAACGCTTTTCCTGTTTATTTTGCTTTCAAAAGTCTGTCTACTTGTTCAATTAAACCTTCTTTTTTAAGTTTTTCCGCTAATTCCTGCAATTCTTTTAGTAATTGTTCCTTCTCCTGTAATTCTTTGTTTTCTTTTATTCGCTCTTTTAATTCTTGCTTTTTGTCTTCCAAACTCAAATTATCCTCCTCATTCATTTCTTCAATATTTTGCAATAGTTTGTCAGAATTTTCCTGAAGCATTATTTGATACTTTTTTTGTCTTTCTAAAAATTCATCAAACTGTTTTTTATCATTCCAATCTGTATTCTTCTTGTTTTTTAATTTTTTTGAAAACTCTTCTAAAGCTTTTTGTATTTCATCAGAATTTTTTGAGAAGCTTTCAAGTTCTTCCAGATTATTATTTTGTTCAATTAAAATTTCATCATCAATTTCGCGTTGAGTTTTATTTCTGTAGTAAAATATTTGAGACGTAGATTTTTTTCTCCCATGTATCGCATCATTATCAAATATCTCAAAATAAATTTCATATTCAGCACCATCCACCAAAACCAATCCTTCAGGGAATAAGTAATAGAATTCTTCAAAGTCTGAATAGTTTATTTTAATATTTGCAGTATTAATTGTATTGCTATTTGAATTTTTAGCAATGACCTGTAATCGAGATAAACCGTAATCATCGGTCAATTGTCCTACAAATTGTATTGGGCCCCTAGTAACAGAATCTATATCAGATTTTACAAATATTTTAGGAAACTCATCTTTAATAACCTGAATTTGGTAATTCAATTTTTCAAATTCTTCTATAAAATTGTTTGAGGTATTAACCTGATAGGTAAAACTATACTTGATCTTTTTTGTTATTTCAAAAAGACCCGATTCTCCTTTTGCTAATTTCTCATTATTTGATCTTAACGAACCCAGTACCTTCCTTTCTCCATTATTGAAACTAATAAAATTCATGGTTTTTGTATTCTGAGTGCTAATTTTCCAGGTAACATCAGTCCCCTCAGGTATCATGGCATTACCAGTATTTGTAATTAATTCAGATTCCTTTTTTAAATACTCTGGGTAATTTAAAATCATTTTAAAGTCCACTATTCTCGGAGCGTCAATAACCTTTAATGTCAAAACATTAGAATCGACATTATTAGCTTCCAAATAAAAATCAATATCCTGATTAGGATATTCAAATATATAAGTTAACTCTCCGTTATTTGATCTATTTAAGTAATATGTTTCATTACTAAAATTAATTTTTACCTCCTCCGGAATTACATTTCCAATGGTGATTACTTTTAAAACAAACGACTTCCCTTCAATTGCCTGAAGATCATTATTTAAAATTTTGAACCTAAAAGGAGCCGGTGGACTATAGGCCGTTTTATGATGAACAACCCTATTAAAACTTTGGGTAAAAATAGAATTATGGCCGGTAATTATTACTATTAACCAAATCCCAACAGGTACAAATAAGTATTTTAGGTACTTGATGTTTTTATTTAATATAATAGCCTTTTTAAAAGGAATCGGTTGCAGGTTCTTTGCTTTTTGTTCTATACTTGCTATTAATAAATCTGTTTCTAATTTACTTTTATTTAATTGTAATACATTGAGTAGCTTATCATCAACCTCCTTAAAATGTTTCCCAATTAATTTAGAGGCGTCCGTAAGTGAAATCCCTTTTTGCATTCCAACCAATTTTAAGATCGGAAAAATGATTAACTTGGTTAACAACCCAAACTCAACAGCGATAAAAAGCCAAAAAAGCATCGTTCTTGCCAGAGGTTTTAACCATAAAAAATATTCCACAAAAAGAGTAAAAATAAAATATAATAATCCAAAAGAAAGAAATAAAATACTTCCTTTGATAATTTCATTGGTATAATATTTTCTAATGAAATCGTTTAGCTTTTTTTGTATGTTACTAAAGTTGTTCAACCTATTTTATTATGTTATAAAATTACAACATATTTCTCTTTTCTGATTTAACAACTTATCTTTGCAAACTAATTTTTATCAAATGTCAAAACCTGTTAGAGTTCGATTTGCTCCCAGCCCCACCGGTCCATTACATATTGGTGGTGTAAGAACTGCTCTTTTTAATTATTTATTTGCAAAAAAAAATAAAGGAACCTTTGTTTTGCGAATTGAAGATACCGATCAAAATCGCTATATAGCAAATGCTGAGCAGTATATAATCGAAGCCTTAAATTGGTGTGGAATTCCGTTTGATGAAGGTGTCGATAAAAATGAAAAATATGGCCCCTACCGGCAATCAGAACGTAAAGATATATATATAAAATACGTACAAAAATTGATTGATTCAGGGAATGCATATTACGCTTTTGATACAACGGAAGAATTAGACTTTCATAGAAATGATCATCAGAAAAAAGCTAAGACCTTTATTTATAATCATCACAATCGATTAAAATTACTAAATTCATTATCGCTTAGTGCGAAAGAAGTTCAAAGGCGATTAGAAAATAAAGACAAATACGTGATTCGTTTTAAAACGCCTACCGATGAAATTTTGTTATTGCAGGATCTTATCCGTGGAGATATTAAAATTGATACCAACACTTTAGATGATAAAATATTGTTTAAATCGGATGGGATGCCAACTTATCACCTTGCAAATGTTGTGGATGACCATCTGATGGAGATAACTCATGTAATTAGAGGAGAAGAATGGTTGCCTTCTATGGCATTGCATATTTTATTATACCGAGCTTTTGGTTGGGAAACTCCTGACTTTGCTCATTTGCCTTTGATACTAAAACCTGCAGGAAAAGGGAAGTTAAGCAAACGAGATGGTGATAAATTAGGTTTTCCGGTATTTCCTTTACAATATAAAAATGATGTAACAGGAGATGTGTCAACCGGTTATAGAGAAGAGGGTTATTTTAATGAGGCCTTTATCAATATGCTGGCCTTTTTAGGATGGAACCCTGGAACGGAACAAGAAATCTTTACCTTAGATGAATTGATACAATCTTTTGATCTAAATAAAGTTAGTAAATCAGGTGCTAAGTTCGATGTAGATAAAACCAAATGGTTCCAGCATCAGTATTTGGTCAAAAAAAGTGATGAGGAGTTGGCAGAGTTGTTTTTACAACAAGAAAAAGACTCCCGATTTTGCGGGAATAACAAAACGAATGACATTGATTACATAACTAAGGTCATTGCTTTAACAAAAGAACGAGCAACCTTTGTTTCTGATTTTTGGGATATGGCTGCCTTTTTCTTTAAGGCACCAGATCAATTTGATGCTAAAGCTGTTAAAAAGAATTGGAGGGAAGGTACTGGTGAATTGATGCAAGAATTAATAACAATTTTAAAACATATTGATGAGTTCAATTCTCAAAACATTGAAAATGTAATAAAACAATGGATAAATGCTAAGGAAATTGGATTCGGCAAAGTGATGCAACCTCTTCGTTTGAGTTTGGTAGGTGCTTTAAAAGGACCACATCTGTTTGATATTATAGCATTGTTGGGTAAAGACGAAACAATAGAAAGAATAAATTATACAATCCTAACTTTAGGATAAATTCTATTTTTCATCTAAATCTAACTTAACGTTATAAGTCTGTAAAACTGTTTTATAGTCTTTAGGAATGAAATTCTCAGCACTGAATTCAATTTTTCGTTCGTTGCGCATTTTTATATGTTTTACTGAGCGTAAAAAACGTCGTAAACCAGTTAGATCATTAATAATTAATCCCGGAACTTTTACAGATTTTCCAAACTTATCTTTCGCTACCATTGAAAAATATGAAGAGTTACAATGTTTAATTTGGCCTGTCAGAATATTTTGTGATTCTACTTTAATACCTATGACCATAGATGAATTTCCAACATAATTCACCCTTGCCTTTAGCGTAACCAGCTCACCCACCTCTATTGGATTTAAAAAATCAACTCTGTTAACCGATGCGGTAACACAATACTTTTTAGAAAATTTTGCTGCTGAGGCAAAAGCCGCCTTATCCATTAAAGATAATATAAATCCTCCATGAATTTTACCATTAAAATTAGCATAGGAAGGAAGCATTAATTCTGTCAAAATAATATCAGAATCAATTGTAGTTTTAAATTTTAGTTTAGTCATACTTTAATAGAATTATGCGCTTCAAACAGTTTTGCTTTTACATTTTCAATTATATAATATGAAGTATCCAGCAATTAAATTAAATGATTTTAAACAGTTATTATAAAACGCTTTCTTAAAAATTAGATTTAAAATACTTATATAGTATCAAATATAATAAATATAAACCCCATTAAAATTAAATGCTTTTATCAATGATAATATTCGTATTTTTATTTAATTATTAATCTTTAAATTTTATAGTATGTTAACGACTATTCCTATTATCATAATCATCCTATTTTTGTTAATTTCCGGGCTTTTTATTGTAAAACAACAAACAGCTGTAATTATTGAACGTTTTGGTAAATTCACAGGTATCCGTCAAGCTGGTTTACAAATTAAAATTCCACTGGTTGATCGAATAGCGGCCCGATTAAGTTTAAAAATACAACAATTGGATGTTGCTGTTGAAACCAAAACCAAAGATGACGTATTTGTTCATTTAAAAATATCAGTACAATATGTTATAAAAAAAGACAAAGTTTACGATGCTTTTTACAAATTACAAAATCCACATGAGCAAATTACTTCCTATGTTTTTGATCTGGTAAGAGCTGAAGTTCCAAGAATAAAATTAGATGATGTTTTCGAGAAAAAAGATGAAATAGCACTTGCAATAAAAAGAGAATTATCTCAAGCCATGTTAGATTATGGTTTTGATATAGTAAAGGCTTTGGTAACCGATATTGATCCCGATGCAAATGTAAAGGAAGCAATGAACAGAATTAATGCTGCCGAACGTGAAAAAGTTGCTGCACAACATGAAGGAGATGCACAACGCATTTTAATAGTTGAAAGAGCAAAAGCCGAAGCCGAAAGTAAACGGTTACAGGGTATGGGTATTGCCGATCAAAGAAGGGAAATTGCAAGAGGCCTGGAAGAAAGTGTAGGAACTTTAAACAAGGCAGGGATTAATCCTCAAGAAGCCTCTGCTTTAATTGTAATTACACAGCATTACGATACTTTACAATCTATAGGAGCTGATTCAAATAGTAATTTGATCTTACTTCCTAACAATCCAAATGCAGCGAGCAGCATGTTAAATGATATGACAGCTTCTTTATTAGCTGCCAATAAGATTAGTGAAGCTACTAATAAGAAAAAATAAAAATTGAATACTGAAGTTCAATTTAAAAAAAGCCTAAAATTTGAATAAATTTTAGGCTTTTAATTATAACTAATTTTGGATATTATTTTTTGCTTTCTTCTTTATTAGCTTCTTCTTTCTTAGCTTCTTCTTTCTTATCATCTTCTTCGCTGGTTGCATTTTTAAATTCTTTTATTCCTGTACCCAAGCCTTTCATTAATTCAGGTAATTTCTTTCCACCGAAAAGTAAAAGAATAGCCAAACCGATGATAATCCATTGCCATGGACCAACAAATCCTAAAAATATTGTTTGTAAAATCATTTTAATCTATTTTAATGCAAATTTAGTACATTAATTTTAAATCTTAAATTTAAAATATAAAAAATTATATTTATTCTTTAATATATCCTCCTAAAGACTCTTTCTTCTTTATCTCTTCTGGATCTCCATTAATTTTAATAGTAGCGCCAAGATTGGCATTAGCATCAACTAATTTTGAAGCACTAATAGATGCGGTGGATCCTGTAGACGAAGATACATTGGTATATTCAGTTTCCAATCCTTTTCCTTTATATATTCCTCCTGTATTAACTTTTACATTTTGATTTTTAGAAAAACCTTCAACTTCTATCTGACCTCCGGTAACAACTTTAACATCTAATTGCTCCGTTTTAATCTTGAGATTTATTTTACCTGCTTCCTGCGATTTTAATTCAATTTTTTTCTGTTCAAAAATTTCATCTGATCTTATAAATGAACCCTCATTTACATCAATAATATCAATATCATTTTTATAATAAATAGTTACCTTGGCCTGGTTTGAAGAAAATGTCTCTAAAGCTGTCATGGTTATTTTTAAAACACCATTGATATTTTTAATAATTACCTCATCTGATTTTTCTCCTTCTATAACCACTTTAGGAGAATCTGTTTTGATTAATTCAATCGATAATCCCCGGTAAGATTTTATCACATTAAAATCTCCTAAATTTTGCGTTATTTTATTTTGGCCATTCATTAAACCAGAAATAAAAAATACAATTATAATTACTTTTTTCATTTTTAAAATACTTTTAATCATTTCTAAATCTATTTATTGCTATATTTTATTCTATTAAATTAAAATCCAAATGTTTCCTTTCTAAATCGATATTTTTAACCTTAACAGTTACTTCATTTCCTAATTGGTAAATGTTATTGGTTTCCTGCCCTATTAACGCATATTGTTTTTGATCAAAGATATAATAATCACTGCTAATATCTTTTATTCTTACCATACCTTCACATTTATTTTCAATGATTTCAACGTAAATACCCCACTCAGTTACTCCTGAGATAACACCTTTAAACTCTTGATTTTGGTGATCTTGCATATATTTAACCTGCATATATTTTATAGAATCCCTTTCAGCTTTACTAGCCATAAGTTCTCTTTCAGAGGCATGTTTACATTTATCTTCATAAATCTCATTTTTAGGTGATTTTCCACCATCTAAATAATGTTGAAGTAATCTATGTGCCATAACATCGGGATAACGTCTAATTGGCGACGTAAAATGCGTGTAGTAATCAAATGCCAATCCATAATGACCTATATTATCTGTTGTGTAAATTGCTTTACTCATAGAACGGATCGTTAGAGTTTCAACCATATTCGATTCGGCCTTCCCATGAACATCGGCTAATAATTTATTTAAAGATTCTGTAATGTGTGTTTTTGTATCCATCTTTATTCTATATCCAAATTTTGATATAATACCTTGCAAAGCTTCTAATTTATCAATATTTGGTTCATCATGAATGCGATAAACAAATGTTTTATCTTTATTGTTCTCTTTCTTTTTTCCGATAAATTCAGCAACTTTTCTATTTGCCAATAACATAAACTCTTCAATTAATTTATTGGCATCTTTTGATTCTTTTACATAAACTCCTGTCGGGTTAAAATCATCATCCAAATGAAACTTTACTTCCGTTTTATCAAAGGATAAGGCACCTTGTTTCATTCTACGTTTGCGTATTTTTTTTGCCAGTTCATCTAATTTTAAAATGGCTATATCAATTTTATTATTTAGATTTTGTTCTGTATTTTCTATAATTTTTTGTGCATCTTCATAAGTAAATCTTTTATCAGAATAAATTATGGTTCTTCCAAACCATTGATTTATTACATAACCATTTTCATCAATTTCAAAAACTACCGAGAAAGTTAATTTTTCTTCATTAGGTCTTAAAGAACAAACATTATTAGATAAAATCTCCGGTAACATAGGTACTACTCTATCTACCAGATAAACCGATGTTGCCCGTTGATATGCTTCATCTTCTAAAATAGAATTTTCCTTAACATAATGTGAAACATCAGCAATATGTATACCAATTTCATAATTATTATTTTCTAATACGGTAAATGATAAAGCATCATCAAAGTCCTTTGCATCTTTAGGATCAATAGTAAATGTAAGATCCTTCCGCATATCCTTTCGTTTAGCAATTTCACTTTTAGTTATTTCAATAGGTATCTTTGATGCGTAATTTTCAACTTCTTCAGGGAATCTATAGGGTAAACCATATTCCAATAAAATAGAATGAATTTCTGTATTATGATCACCCGGCTTTCCTAAAACCACGTCAATCTTACCAAATGGGTTTTTTGAATTACCAGGCCAATCAGTAATTTTTGCCAAAACCTTATCTCCATCTTCAGCCTCAAATAAATTACCATGAGAAATAAAAATATCACTGTACATTTTAGGATCATCAGGTATAACAAATCCAAAATTCTTATTTAGTTGCAGCACACCAACAAATTCTGTTTTAGCTCTATTTAAAATTTCAACTATATCACCTTCTTGTTTTTTATTTTTCTTTCTTTTATATACATAGACCTTAACCAGATCGTTGTGTAAGGCATGATTTAAATTTCTTGAAGGTATATAAATATCATGGTCTAATTCCTCACAAACAACATAGGCATTTCCACGTGAGGTAATATCAACAATTCCCTCAAAATAGTGACTTTGTGCAGCAATGATATATTTACCTTTTGCTACCTCATCAATTCTCTCTTGATTCTTTAAATCATTTAATTTCTGAATAATTTGATTTCTGCCATGTGTATCGTCAATACCCAACTTACTGGCTATTTGTTTATAATTAAGTATCTTATTTGTATTCTTATTGAACACTTGTAAAATATCACTGGTTAAATTTTTAATAATCTCCCCTTTCTTTTTATAAATTCTCTTTTTTCGTCTCGACATTTATTTCTTATTTCTAGGGTTCAAAAGTAAGTATAATAATCAAATTACACTTTAATAATATGTTATAAAAACAAATTGTAATTTGCATTAAAATATATAATAAAAATGAAAAGTACTTGGTTTGCTATTATCAACCCAACTTCAGGTAATAACAAAGGCTTAAAACATTTAAATCACATTAAAGATCTGTTTATAAAATATGAAATACCGGTTATAATTGTTCTATCAGAATATATTCATCATGAAAAAATATTAGCTCAACAAGCTATAAAACAAGGATATACTAAAATAATAAGCATTGGTGGTGATGGAACTTTACATCATATAGTCAACGGAATTATGAGTCAAAAAACAATAGAGAGCAATAAAATAAAATTAGCAGTAATACCGGTTGGAACCGGAAACGACTGGATAAAAACATATAATATTCCCAATAATATAGAACAAGCTGTTCAAATAATTAAGAAAGAGAAAATAATTTATCAGGACATTGGATCAATTAAATTTTTAGAAAATAAGAATGAAATCTATTTTAACAATTTAGCAGGTATAGGTTTTGATGCATTTGTGGTTCAAAGAATTACTTCTTTTAAAAAATTAGGATCCATCTCTTATCTACTCGGTGGATTAACCAGTTTTTTTAGTTATAAAAAAAGTTTACTTGAAGTTATTATCGGTCAAAAAAAAATTAAATCCAAAATATTTATGACCTCCATCGGACTATGTAAATATTCAGGGGGAAATATGCAACTCACCAACTTTAATAATCATAAAAAAGGTGCTTTTGATATAACCATAATTAAGAATATCAGTTTAATTAAAATATTAATGAATTTAAGAAAATTATATAATGGTAAAATTATCGATTTGACCGAAGTCGAAACTCATCAAAATCAATCTTTAACATTAATTGGTAATAAAACAACCTTTATTCAAGCTGATGGAGAATTATTAGGAAAAGGGAATGTTGAAATTAACATTATTAATGATGCCATTCAATATGTTGTACCCAAAATATAAATGTTAAATTTTAACATTTTTGTAACATTTTAAAATAACCCTCGTCCTTATGGTATATGAAACTTATTTTTAAAATATTAATTCTATGCTTAATTATCTTTACTTTAGGTATATATATCACCAAAAAAAGTATAGATTATACCTTTGAGAAAGTCCAATGTTCTCATATTGAAACAGTTTCTACTGATTTAATCCTAAATAAAATAATTGAAGTTTAACTTATTTACGATTTATACTTCGTTACTTTGTAAAAACAAATCCACATAATTTCTATCTTCATTAGTGGTATTCATAATTAAATTTTATTGTTTTTATTAACATTTATTATATATATATATATTTTATTAAAAAAAAATTAAAACTATATGATGATATATATAGTATGTTAATATATAGCATAAATAAAGGTAAATAAATTTTGAAATATTATTTTTTAAAAACAATTAACAATTTTTAAAACATTAATACCTTATTAATCAATTTAAAATACTTAGTTATTCACAGTCTGTTTATATTATAATTAACCATAAATTGGTTATAACTATTTTTACAATAATTGTTATAAAAGTATTAAAATGTGTTAATAAAACAGGGTTAAAAAGTAATAAAATAATTTGTTTGTTTTAATAAAATTTATATATGCTAAAAATATTTTAATTATCAAAATTTTGTTTTAATATTTAAGCATAAAATAATTAACATTTTAGTAATATTATAACAGATTTATTTCCAAATATTTACATATAATAATTAACAATCTTAAATTTTTATGTTTATTACTTGAATAAATGTAATTTTGTATAAATTAATTTAAATATGAAGATAGCAATTGGTAATGATCACGCTGGTACAGCTTATAAATTTGAGATAGTTGAAAAGCTAAAGGATAAAGGCGTAAATGTATTAAATTTTGGTACAGATAACGAAGATAGTATGGATTATCCAGACGCTATTCACCCGGTGGCTAATGCGGTTGAAACAGGAGAAGCTGATTTAGGAATTATACTTTGTGGTAGCGGTAACGGCGCAGCAATGACCGCTAATCATCATAAAAATATCAGGGCTGCTCTATGTTGGAATAATGAATTAGTTGCCTTGGCTCGCCAGCATAATGATGCTAATGTATTGAGTATACCGGCTAGATTCGTTTCTTTAAATGATGCCTTGGAATTTGTACAAACATTTTTAAATACTGAATTTGAAGGAGGTAGGCATCAAAGAAGAGTTGAGAAAATTTCTTCCGAAAACTGTTAAATATTAATGAGCCATAACCATTCACATCAACACTTCAAATTATCGGGTAAAAAACTTTTATTTTCAATTATAATAAATATACTTATTACCGTGGCCCAGGTAATTGGTGGTTTTATTTCAGGAAGTTTAGCATTGATATCAGATGCAGTTCATAATTTATCTGATGTTATATCTTTAATAATAAGTTATATAGCTAACTTATTAACCAATAGAAAAAAACAAACTTTACATCAAACATTTGGTTATAAACGAGCCGAAATAATTGCAGCATTTTTTAACTCAGCCACCCTTATCATTATAGCTGTTTTTTTAGCCATTGAAGCGATAAAACGCTTCAACAACCCACAACAAATAGGTAGTGAATTAGTAATATGGTTAGCTTTAATTGCAATTTTAGGTAATGGTTTAAGCGTATTGTTACTCAAAAAAGATGCAGATTATAATTTAAATATGAAAGCGGCGTATCTTCATTTATTAACAGATATGCTTACTTCGGTAGCCGTGTTAATTGGTGGATTGTTAATGAAATGGTATGAAGTTTATTGGATAGATGCTGTGCTTACAATTCTTATTTCTCTGTATTTATTATATATGAGTTGGGAAATATTTATGGATTCCTTAAAAATACTAATGTTATTTGCACCAAAACATCTAGCCATCAAAGATATTCAAAGTGAAGTTTTAATGATTGATGAAATTAAGAATATACATCATGTGCATATTTGGCAATTAAATGATCACGACATTCATTTTGAGGCCCACATCGAGTTTAATAATGATATTAAACTTTCAGAATTTGATCGAATTTGTAATAAAGTTGAGAAAATTTTAAGAAATAAATTCCATATCAATCACTCAAATTTGCAACCCGAATTTGATCGAGATGATCATAAAGATTTTATAATACAAGATTAGGAAATTCACGAAGTCATTGCGAGCGTAATGAAATGAAGTGTGGCAATCTCAAAAAAACATAATATCATTAATTCATTTATATATGAAATGGATAATAAAAAAATACAACGAACTCACTGTAGATGAGTTTCATAATATATTACAATTACGTATCAATGTTTTTGTAGTCGAACAAAATTGTCCATACCCCGAATTGGATGGAAAAGATAAATATGCCTATCATTTTTTTGCTTTCATGGAAGAAAATCCTTATCAGATTATTGCATATACTCGTATCTTTAAACCTGGTGATTATTACGAAAAAGCTGCAATTGGCAGAGTAGTGGTACACCCGGATTTTAGAAAGGATGGATTAGGTTATAAGTTGATTGTAAAATCTATTACCCAGGTTAAAAAACATTTTAAAACTGTGGAAATTCAAATCGGAGCGCAAACTTATCTTAAAAAATTTTACGAATCCCTTGGTTTTAAAAAAGTAGGTAAGGATTATTTAGAAGACGGAATTCCTCATATTTATATGTTAAAAAGCTAAATCAATTGGAAAAAAATTAATTTCCATTGTAAATTCAATTACAAAAATCGATGAAATATTTATTAATTATAACAGTTCTTTGCTCAATTAATTTCACAATAGCACAAAATGACCTCGGTGTTTTTAATAACAGTGTAGATTTAAATAATCCACTAAGACAGGATTCATCAAGATATAACGAAACTTCACAAGAATACACGCTAAAAAGTTCAGGAGTTAATTCACAATTTAGCATAAGAGAACTAAGATATCTATTTAACAAAATATCAGGCGACTTTTTGCTAACCGCTAGTTTTCAAGTGAAAAACAAGAAATTAGCGAAGCATTCAAAGGTAGGTTGGATGATACGGAAATCTAAGGATGAGAGTTCAGTTTATGCCAGAGGTTCTTTAAATAAAAAATTTGAAATATTACAATTCGAACGTAAAGGGAATGATCTTATTTTCAGAGCCGCTCCTTTTGGTGAACCTTTTCAATTCATTTTTACAGATACATTTAACAATTTACCCAAGGCTGTTTTAGCGGGTATTTTTATAACTAGTAATGACTCTGATCTAGATGTTGAAGCTAAAGTTTGGAATGTTCGTATTGATCAACCGGTAGCAGATAATTATGATTCTTATAAGGAGGGTTTTTTGGGCTGCCGATTGGAAATCCTTGATCCTTTTAACGGCAAAAGAAAAGTGATATATGTAAAACCTGATAGGTTTGAAGCTCCAAACTGGATGCCTGACGGAAAGAAGTTGCTTTTTTATATTTTAGGTTCACTATATAAAATACCTATAGAGGGAGGTAATTTAGAAAAATTAAATACTGGATTTGCTGATCAAAACAATAATGATCATGGTATTTCATTTGATGGAAAACTATTGGCAATTAGCCATCATCGGGAAGGATTTCCTGGAGGTGGTTCAACTGTTTATACCCTCCCGTTAGCAGGAGGTGAGCCCAAACGGGTTACAGTTGATACCCCTTCTTATTGGCATGGCTGGGCTCCTAATAATAAGGAAGTTGTTTATGTTGCACAAAGAAAAGGAGAGAAAATTTATAATATTTATAAAGCTTCTATTGAGGATGGTAAAGAAACCAAGCTCACTAATTTCACCTCCGGCCATGTTGACGGCCCCGAATATTCTCCTGACAGTAAATATCTTTATTATAATAGTTCTCAGTCGGGAACCATGCAGTTATGGCGAATGAGCTCCAATGGTTCAAATCAAGAACAAATCACATTTGATGACAGTAACGATTGGTTTCCACATATTTCACCAGACGGGAAATGGATACTTTATCTTTCATTTCCTGCTGATATACCGGTAAATTCACATCCATCCTACAAAAAAGTGTTGTTAAAAATAATGCCTGTCAATGGAGGGGAATCAAAAGTAGTGGCCTACCTTTATGGCGGTCAGGGTACCATTAATGTACCTTCCTGGTCACCGGATAGTAAATATGTTGCCTTTGTGAGTAATTCAAAGTAGGAAAGTAACAGGAGACTTTATTCAATATTATGACAGAAAATAGCAACAAAATCATTCAAAAACTCGATGGACTAGATATGAACATCTATCTAACAACAGAAAATAAGTACATAACTTAGGATCAAGATAAATGTCCTTGGAATAAAGCTGAAAATTCTGATGAACATAAATGTGCAATAAAGAATGTTTCAATTTGTTCTTTGCAGTTATCCAAATAAGAGTCTATAAAACCTTCTTAATTATCAGACGGACTAAGTTGTTGATAACTACTGTTTACTTTTGGTTTCATATGCAATAAATAAAAAAGATCTCAATCTTATAAATTGTTAGTAATATAATGGATTAAAAATAAATAAAAACATTTAAAATTTCCTATTTTAGCTTCCGGTAACTATTTGAATAAAAAACATAAAATATTAGCAAGATTATGGTAGAAGAAAAAGAAAAAGCAGCAAAATTAAAAGCCTTACAACTTACCCTTGATAAATTAGACAAAACCTATGGTAAAGGTGCCGTGATGAAGATGGGTGATGTAATATATGATGATGTACCAACTATTCCATCCGGATCTTTAGGATTAGATCTGGCGCTAGGGGTTGGCGGATATCCGCGAGGAAGAGTTATTGAAATATTTGGACCGGAATCATCTGGTAAGACCACACTTGCAATACACGCCATGGCAGAGGCTCAAAAAGCCGGGGGAATAGCAGCTTTTATTGATGCCGAACATGCTTTTGATCGTTTTTATGCAGAAAATCTCGGTGTAGATATTGACAATTTAATTATTTCACAGCCTGATTATGGTGAGCAGGCACTGGAAATTACTGATAATTTGATCAGCTCAGGCGCCATTGATATTATAGTAATTGACTCCGTAGCTGCCTTAACACCTAAAAGTGAAATCGAAGGAGAAATGGGTGACTCAAAAATGGGATTACACGCTCGTTTAATGTCACAAGCTTTACGAAAATTAACCGCTACAATTAATAAAACAAAATGTACGGTTATATTTATCAATCAGTTACGTGAAAAAATAGGTGTGATGTTTGGAAACCCGGAAGTTACTACCGGAGGTAATGCTTTAAAATTCTATGCATCGGTAAGATTAGATATTAGAAGGCGTGCGCAAATAAAAGATGGTGATAAAGTTCTTGGAAACCGAACAAAAGTTAAGGTTGTCAAAAATAAAGTTGCACCACCATTTCAAACTACTGAATTTGATATTATGTATGGTTATGGAATTTCCAAAGTTGGTGAAATTTTAGATATGGGAGTAGAATATAATATTATCAAAAAAAGCGGTTCATGGTTTAGTTATGGCGATACTAAATTAGGACAAGGAAGAGATGCAGTAAAAGCTTTGATCGCTGATAACCCTGAACTTGCCGATGAATTGGAAGCTAAGATCGTTGAGGTGATAAAAGAGGAATAATATAATTTTATAAAATAAGTTAAAAGGTGTTCAACCCTAAGTTGAACACCTTTATTGGTTATTGTTGACCCCCATAGGAAACAAGACCCTAATTAATAAAAAAAGCATCCGTCATTTAACGGATGCTTTTAAAAATTTATAAAACTTCTGACTTTCGTCTTCCGAATTTATTATTTATTTACTTCTTTAATATATTTTTCCAGAGCCATTGTCATGGATGGATTTTCCTTAGAAGGAGCTGCAATATCTATTTTTAATCCCGCTTCTTCCGCAGCTTTAACCGTTGAATTACCAAACACAGCTATTCGGGTATCATTTTGTTTAAACCCGGGAAAATTTTCAAACAGAGATTTTATTCCACTAGGGCTAAAAAACACCAGGACGTCATAAAAAACATTTTGTAAATCTGAAAGATCACTAACTACAGTTCTAAATAAAATGGCTCTATTCCATTCAATACCTAGTTCATTTAATTTATTGAGCATACTGGATTTAACCTTATCAGAACAAGGTAATAAATACTTCTCAGTCTTGTGTTTCTTAATTAAGGGTAACAAGTCATCAAAAGTTCGGGTACCAACATAAATTTTTCGTTTTCTGTACACAACATATTTCTGTAAATAAAAAGCGACAGCTTCAGATAAACAAAAATATTTCATTTCATCAGGAATGGTAACACGCATTTCTTCTGCTAACCTGAAATAATTATCAACAGCATTTCTACTGGTAAAAATAACAGCGGTAAAATTTAGGAAATCAATTTTTTGATTACGTACATTTCTGGCAGTTTCCCCTTCAACATGTATAAATGAGCGAAAATCAATTTTCACTTTTTGTTTATCCATTAAGTCGAAATAAGGAGATTGTTTTGCCGTTGGAGCAGGTTGCGAGACAAGTATAGTTTTTACTTTCATATATATTTTGTTTTAATCAACAAAGAGTTTATAAATAACTATAAAAGGGGCTAATTCAAGGGCGCAAAGATACAAAAATAAATAGAACAAATTGCTAAAATTTAATTTTTCGTTTTTGATGATTATAAAGTAACGAAATAGGAATAAAATCATCACGATAATAATGCTTAAAATTATTAATAACTTATGAAAGAAACCGACACTGTAGTTCATTAAAATCAACAAGGGGTAGATCAGCACAGATATTAAAGATAAGTTGCTTATTTTTAGAAATGTAAAGTACTTTTGACTCTCTGAAATATCGAAGATATTACTTAATAATAAACCTAAAAAATACCTAATAGTCAAGTATAAAATAGACAGGCTGAATATTTGTGTGAAAAAAAAATAAACTATTGTCAAAATAGGTGGGATAATAAGCTTCAAAAATAAATAATATTAATAAAGAAATGTTAAAGGTTATTACGAAAAAGTATATTAAATGGAATCCATTAAATAAAAGAGGTACAATTTTAATATAATCTGTATAATATTTTTCAGAATATAATAAAGAAAACAGTTTAGAAAACTGGTCGTTATAATTATTTTTTAATAGGGTAATTAAAATTAAAACGATCACTAAAACTAGAGTGATCCAATCATCCGTAACAGAAATTCTTTCTAAACCTTCAAACATTTGATCTTTATTAATTTAAAGCAGATCCCTCTACTATAGTGGGATAAACTTTATTTCCTTGATACCCTTCTAATAAATTATGAAATTCTAATGCTACCCGAAAAGAAATATTTTTATTTATCTCTAATTCAGGTACTAAAAAAGAAGCTTCAAATATTTTTTCCTTGTTAGCATCTAAATAATTTATCTTTTCAACCTGTAAAGGCACTTTGGCTAATATAATATTTTTATATCCTTGAAAAACACCAATAAACCTCACATTATTAAAATTAATCTTTTTATTGTAGGTGTTTATAAATGTAAAATTAAATTGAACCCATTTTCCTTTCTGAAATGTCATATTATCATCTTTAATAATACATTTAACTTTTTGGAACGTTGAATAATTTTCAATGGCAAATCCGTTAAGCGAAGTTTTGTTTTTTTTCACCAGTAAAGGGGCTTTTTCTAATAACTTACTTACACCGAATACATTTTCATTTTGCATATTCTTTTCAAAGTTCAATAAATCATATTGACTTTTTCTACCCTTTAAAACGCTGTAAGAGTGTGTTTTAATACCTGTATAAAAAGAATATAAAGAAGCGTTTCTATAGGAATTGACAAAAATAATTGGTTTGTTTTCTGTTTTTTTCTTTAAGGCCGGAATCCAGGTTTGACCGAAATGTGGTTCTAATTTTATTGGTGAAATATTTTCGTTTACTAAAAATACTCTTATTATCAAAAATATTCCAAATTGAATTGAACCAACAATAATCAACCATTTTCTCGCTTTTTGATGTTCAACAAAATAAGAGAAGGTCAATATGAGTAAAGGAATCAGTATTACCACTATCCATTGGGCTTGCGGCCGAGATGTAAAAGTTGTAAAAAAGAAGAAAAGAATAAAACCAAACACTAAAAAGGTTAAGGCTTTATCAAATGCAGATTCTTTTTTTCGTTTTATAAAGGCATTATAAATAATTGGAAACGTAATACCAACAACAGCCAAAATATTTACCAAATGCATCAGCGTATTATCAAGTCTGTAAGGTTTTTTACCCCTTTCCTTTAAATGGTAAACAAAAGAGGGAAAATCATTGTTATATTGCCAATATAAATGAGGCATAAACAACAAAATTCCGAAAATTCCAGCCATCCAAAACCTTTTACTTTTTAATAAAGATAGATTAGACAGTACCACGAAGAAAATAACCAAAATCCCATGGTATTTACTGTATAACATTGCTGCCATAGTAAATCCTAACAAAAGTGTATTTTTATAATTATCACTAGATAAAAACTGCTTGTAAGCGTATAAAAATAAGGAAACAAAAAACAAAAGAGGTGTATCGGGTGTTGTTACAAAACCGAATACATTGAGCATCGCTAATGAAATGACTATCAAAAAATACAACCAAACAAATTTCCATTTTTCTTTAAAGTCGATGGTCAACCAAATAAAAACAAGCATTAAACTAAAGCTTATATTTGAAAAGAATCTGACCCCTAATTCTCCGGAAAAAAATAAACTGCTGATTTTTATCCAAACAGCTACTAATGGTGGGTGATCAAAGTAACCTAGGGCCAGATTTTTTGACCATAACCAATAATATGCCTCATCTTCAAAAAGTGCTGTAAATTTACTTTGTAAAATATTGATTAGGAACAATAAAAAAAGAAATAAAATAAATTGATTTTTAGGTTTTTGAAGTATTTTCATAAAGACAACTCGTAAGTATAATTCTATTCGTTTATTCAATACAAAATTAGCAATAATTTATTTTACCTTTGCATTAGCAAAAAAAGAATTATGCAAGATACTTTGGTCATTATACCTACTTATAATGAAAAAGAAAATATTGAAAAAATTATTAGAGTCACTTTCTCTCAAAAAAAATCGTTTGATATTCTGGTAGTTGATGATAGTTCACCTGATGGAACGTCAAAGATAGTTAAGGAACTGCAAAAAGAATACCCTAAAAGTTTATTTATAGAAATAAGAAAAGAAAAAAAAGGCCTTGGCGCGGCATATATTCATGGTTTTAAATGGGCAATTGAAAAAAAATATGACTACATCATTGAAATGGATGCCGATTTTTCTCATAACCCAAAGGATTTGATAAGATTATATGAAAAATGTGTTATAGAAGGAGCTGATGTTTCTATAGGTTCAAGATATTCAAAAGGAGTTAATGTTGTTAATTGGCCAATGAAAAGAGTGTTACTTTCTTATTTTGCATCGAAATATGTTAATATCGTTACCGGAATGCCTTTTCACGATACAACTGCCGGGTTTGTTTGTTACCACAGAGAAGTTTTAGAAACCATAATATTGGATAAAATAAAATTTGTAGGATACGCCTTTCAAATTGAAATGAAATTCAAAGCATGGAAACGTGGCTTTAACATTAAAGAGGTATCGGTTATATTTACAGACAGAACCTTAGGGGAATCGAAAATGAGCAAAACAATAATTACTGAAGCAATTTTTGGTATTATTAAAATGCGATTCCTCGGTTTACCAAAAAAACCAAAAATGAAAAGTAAAAAGAACAAAATCAAAAGCAAAAAAAGCTCTTTAGTATAGCCGAAGAGATAAAATGGAATGAACAATACTATACTAATAAAAAACGCCCAAATTGTTAATCAAAATTCTATTGCAAGACTAGATGTTTTAATTGAAGGCGAAATTATAGCAGAAATTGATAAAAATATTGCAAACATTCCTTTAAATACATTAATAATTGATGGGAGTAGTAAAATTCTTATTCCCGGAGTTATTGATGATCAGGTTCATTTTCGTGAACCGGGATTAACACATAAAGCTGATATTGCTTCAGAATCAAGGGCTGCTGTTGCTGGTGGAATCACTTCGTTTATTGAGATGCCAAATACTGTACCACAGGCTACTACGCAAGAATTATTGGAAAACAAATTTGATATAGCAGCGAAAAACTCCTATGCCAATTATTCATTTATGTTTGGAGGAACAAATGACAATTTAGAAGAACTTTTAAAAACAGATCCAAAAAAAGTAGCAGCCATTAAGTTATTTTTAGGATCCTCAACCGGCAATATGTTAGTTGACGACCAAGACGTTTTAGAAAGTATATTTTCATCGACAAAAATGCTAATTGCTGTCCATTGTGAGGATGAGTCTACTATAAAAAAAAATTTAGACAAGCAAAAAAGCATTTATGGCGAAAATATACCTATAAAATTACATCCGAAAATAAGAAGCGCAGAAGCCTGTTATATTTCATCGTCAAAAGCAATAAAATTAGCAAAAAAGACAGGTGCAAGACTACATGTTTTTCATCTTTCTACTGCAAAAGAAACAAATCTTTTTACAAATAAGATACCTTTAGAGGAAAAGCAAATAACTGCCGAAGTTTGTATACATCATTTATGGTTTGATGAAAATGATTATGAAAATAAAGGAACTCTGATAAAATGGAACCCTGCAGTAAAAAAGAAAAGCGACAAAGAAGGTCTATGGAGTGCTTTATTGGATGATAGGCTGGATATAATTGCAACCGATCATGCACCCCACACTTTGGCAGAAAAAGAACAGGTCTATACCAAGGCACCAAGTGGCGGACCCCTTGTTCAACACGGCTTATTGGCTATGTTAGAGTTTGTTAAATCAGATAAAATCAATTTGGAAAAAATTGTAGAAAAAATGTGCCACAACCCGGCTAGAATATTCAAAATTAGAAAAAGAGGATTTATCAAAAAAGGATATTTTGCTGATTTGGTTTTGATTGACCTTAATAATGGTGAAATAGTGTCAAAGGATAATATATTGTACAAATGTGGCTGGTCACCGTTTGAGGGAACTAAATTTAACTCTTCAATAACACATACTTTTGTAAATGGTAGCTTAATTTATAACCAGGGAAAATTTAATGATAAAATAAAAGGTCAGCGCTTAGAATTTGATAGATAATGAAAAATAGTTATTACATATTGATTTTACTTTTATTTCTTTCCTGTGAAAGCAATATAAAATATGAAAAACCTAAAAATTTGATACCTAAAAGGCAAATGATTGATTTATTGTATGATATGCATATTGCTAATGGAACTTCAGGTATTCAAAATAAAAATTTAGAAAGAAATATTAATTATATGACTTTCATTTATCAAAAATACAATATTGACAGTATACAGTTTGCCAGTAGCAACCTATATTATACAGCTAATATTAGTGAATATGAAGAAATTTTCAAAGAAGTTGAAAAACGATTAAAAGTTTTACAGGAATATTATGTAAAAGAAAGAGACTCTCTGATAGAAAGGGCCTTAGACTCTAGTAAATTTAGTTCACCATTAAAAAAGTTAAAAATAATTGACTCCTTAAAGAGATAAGTTATCTTGTTTAAAATTTTTTGCAATATTTTGAATAGTGTGATTAATATTTTCGAATTTGAAGTTTAAAACTGTTTTAAGTTTTTTTGAAGTATAATAATTTTTTGATTGTGAAGCTCTGGCAGAATTCTTAGTAAGTAACGGGGACTTTCTCATAATTTTTGATCTTAAAATGTCTAATCTCCAGAAAATTTCGCTCCAGGGTTTTGTAATTTTCACTTTTGGTCTTTTTTTATGAAGTGAATCAGCTATGGTATAAAAAATATTTTTAAATGAAGTATTTTGTGCAACTACTATAAATCTTTCATTTTTAATATCACTTTGCATTAATTTTTGCATAATTTTTACAAGGTCAATTACCCCGACAAATCCAGTAACTCCTTCGGTATAAAATTTAAAACCTTTAGATATTTCAGTAAATAAATTACCAGTTCCTTTCTGCCAGAAACCGGAGCCCAATATTACCCCCGGATTAACAATTACAACATCTATGCCTTCTTGAGACGCTCTCCAAACCTCCATTTCAGCACCATATTTAGTTATAGCATAACCGCTTTTATAGATGGCACTGTTCCAATTTTCTGATTCGTCAATTTTTGATTCTGATACTTTCTTTTCAACAGCAGCTACTGAACTAACAAAACATAGTTTTTCAATAGCATTTGTTATACAAAGATTTACAATGTTGGATGTTCCATCAATATTTACTCTGCGCATTATTTTATATTCAGCAGGATCAAAAGAGACCAGTGCAGCACAATGATAAACTCTAGTGATTAGCTTAAAAACATTTTCCAAGGCAGGAACATCGTTCAGGCTTGCTTCAACCCAAATAATTTTATTAAAAAACTTTTCATAATCCGAAGTGTAATAACTAAAAACCCTTTTTACAGCATTTACATCGCTATTTTTTTGGTAAATTGCCTTAACAGGCTCATCTTCTAACAACAAATGATATAATAAATGTGACCCAACCAGGCCTGTACCTCCAGTAACTAAAATCATATAGCGAAAATAGACAATAGTAGTGAAATCCAATCGCTTGAAAGATATTTTTTGATTTGGAAAGTTTGTTTGTTATTTGATTAATGTAAAAAGTTTCTTTTTTATATTTGCTGAAATTTTTGAAGATGACCAAAAACTTTGTTGAGGAAATACGTTGGCGCGGACTCTTGCATAATATAATGCCTGGAACTGAAGAACAATTGCAAAAAGAGCAAACTGCTGCCTATATTGGATTCGATCCAACGGCCGATTCCTTGCATATTGGAAGCCTGGTTCAAATTATTTTGTTAATGCATTTTCAAAAAGCCGGACATAAACCAATTGCATTGGTTGGTGGTGCTACAGGAATGATTGGAGACCCATCAGGAAAGTCAAATGAAAGAAATTTATTAGATGAAGAGACCTTAAACAAAAATATAGCAGGTGTTAAAAAAACTTTGGAAAGATTTATTGATTTTTCCGGCGATATAGATAATGCCGCAGAAATGGTAAATAATTACGATTGGATGAAAGACCTTTCGTTTTTAGATTTTGCCCGGGATATTGGAAAACATATTACCGTTAATTATATGATGGCTAAAGATTCTGTTAAAAACAGGATAAATGCTGAGTCAAAAGAAGGAATGAGCTTTACGGAGTTTACTTATCAGTTGGTGCAAGGCTATGACTTTTTACATTTGTATTCACATAAAAATTGCAAACTTCAAATCGGAGGAAGCGATCAATGGGGAAATATTACCACCGGAACGGAATTGATCCGACGAAAAGTTCAAGGTAAGGCATTCGCCTTAACAAGCCCGTTAGTAACTAAGGCTGACGGTACTAAATTTGGGAAGACAGAAGGAGGAAATATATGGTTAGACAGCAAAAGAACTTCTCCTTATAAATTTTATCAATATTGGTTAAATGCAAGTGATGTTGATTCTGAAAATTATATCAAAATATTCACTTTTTTAGATCAGGAAACAATAGAAAAATTAATTGTTAAACATAAAGAAGCTCCACATTTAAGATTATTACAAAAAAAGGTAGCTGAAGAAGTTACCATTATGACACATGGTAAAAAAGCTTTTGACAATGTTGTAAAAGCTTCATCAATTTTATTTGGAAAATCAACGGCAAATGATCTTAAAGCGTTGGATGAACAAACTTTTTTAGATATTTTTGAAGGAGTTCCGCAAGCGGAAATAGATATTGAAAATCTGGAGGAAGGCATGGAAATAATTGATGCATTAAATGAAAAATCAGGTTTTTTAAAGTCAAATGGAGAGGCCAGACGCGCATTAAAAGAAAATTCCATTTCTATCAATAAAGAAAAAGTAAAAGATAATTTTGTGATTAGAGTGAATGATTTGATCGCCGAAAAATATGTTCTTTTGCAAAGGGGCAAAAAAAATTATTTTTTATTAAGAGTAAAATAAATCAACGCTGCCAAATTTATTTTTTTTCTGCCGAGTTTGCATCGAAAATAATTTTTAGGCCTACAGGCTCAGATAAAAAATGTGATAGGTTCCTTATATCTATCCATTTACCTTGATGAAAAACGTAACTATTAGTTTTTGATAAACCAATACGACTTTCAATATCACGGATAGAGGATTGTTGGAGTAATACATACAATAACAAAGCTTTATCTCTGTCATTACCTGTTTTGAAGTATAGGGTTTCATCAGGCATCATTATCCTATCCCGGTTTTCAAAAATGGATTCCTGACCTTTGATCTCAGATAATACCATATAAACATCGGACAATTTCTTGATTTTTTCTGCTATTTTTTTGACATTATGATCACGTAGTGCAGCACGAATATATACTTGGGGCAACGATACATCAAGCAATCGAAACGCATAAAGTGCAAACTCATATATTGAATCCGGATATTGTTGGGCAAGTGCTATAATGGAATTTTTATAACTTTCATGAGAATCGTATTCCAAAGGATTGGGAATTTGAAAACCTGACTGAATGAACTGAATCAAATTAGAGTCAGGATGCTTAAGCGGGTTGGAAACAAAATCGCCTATACCATCAAAAATTCTTGTTATCTGTTGTTCTGGGATTTGCGAAGTATGTGTGTCACAATGATACATTCCCATTTCAGGATTGTAAAAAAAAGTTGTTTCTGTACTTGATGCAACAATACGGGTAAACTCAGATAATTTCGATTGATTTCTTATCCTGGTGCTACTAAACCACTTCGTATTGTTGAGCAAATGTCCGTCTTCAATATCCAGAAACACGAACATATGTGCTCGGTTACCTATAATGATAATTTTATCAAGAGGAAATCTACCCCATATCACAAGGGCAGCAGCCCAAAGCATTCCAAGACCGATACATTTACCAGAGCTTTTTCCTGTCTTATTAACCAGAGAAAAAGCATTCATAACCTCCAGAGTTTCATTTTTCAACCTGGGGAAGAATCCTTTTTGGTAATACAATTGATTTATGATTTGCCCAAATTGGGATTTGGGATTCTCCGCCAGAAGTTTTCTAAAGGTAGTATCATATTCTCTTCGAATTTTTTGAATGAACACAGAACCAAACCGCTGTTCCTCTTCGACAAAATTTAAAAGTCCCCAAGGGTCACCACCTGGTTCGTTTGGAAGGATAGTAAAAGTGTAATGATGAAAAAAACGCTGTATTTGATTCAAGCGGTTTTTAGTGCTGAGTAATTCTCCTTCATTGTTAAAAGCTTTTTTTCTGAGCGCCAGGCCCATAAGGAAGGAGACATCAAATTCGCTAATAGAAACGCTGGGATAAGTTCATTTGGCGAAAAGTCGATCTCCAACACGGTCAGGCTTACCGCAGAGGAAAGTTTTTCGATCTTATCGTTCATTTAGTTTTTACCTTATCAACAAATATACGATTTGTATAGAAAATAAATAAAGAGGTTTAAATAAGAGCTTATAGGTGAGTATATTAAAAAAATGTAAATAATAGTTTTAAGATTAGATTACCCTACTAATGGTTAACCCGTCACGAATCGGTAAAAGAACACTTTCAATTCTCGGATCCTTATTTAAGAGTTTATTGTATTCAATTAAGGCCATAGTGTCTTTGTCATTTATATTTGGCTTTTCTGTAACTTTTCCACTCCACAAGACATTATCTGATAATATTACTCCGCCTTTATTCATTTTATCAATTATAGCATAATAATAATTACTATAATTTTCCTTATCAGCATCGATAAAGACCAAATCGAGTTTTTCATTAATAGTTGGAATTAATTCCAGAGCATTACCTAAATGTTGCTTGATCTTGTTTTTATATGCAGATCTGTCAAAATATTTTTTTTGGAAATCTACTAGTTCTTCATTGTGATCAATGGTGTGTAAAATTCCTTCATTGTGCATTCCCTCTGCCAAACACAATGCCGAATATCCGGTATATGTTCCAATTTCTAAGATACATCTTGGTTGTGTTAATTTAGAGATCATTGCCAATAACCTGCCTTGAAAATGTCCGCTTATCATTCTGGGAATCAATGCTTTTTGCCAGGTTTCCTTAAAAAGGTCTTGCAATAATTCAGGCTCTATTTGGGTATGATCAACGGCATATCGATCTATTTTTTCAGGTAAAAAATTCATAATTTTATTTTATAAAACAGGTGCTAATAATCTCGCAATAGAACTAATAAATTTAATATACCATTTCCGGTTATTCAACTCTTGTATTTTTAACTTATAAGTATGTTTTAGATCTTTATTGAATTGTAATTTTAATTTTTCAGCGATAGAATTATCTATAATAAATGCATTTACTTCTGCATTTAAATTAAAACTTCGATGGTCCATATTAGTACTTCCAACTGTACTTATATAACTATCAATGATCATAATCTTTGCATGCATCATTCCTTTGGTGTAATAATAAATTTCAACACCGCTTAACAATAAAGATTTTAAATAAGTTTGTGATGCGTAAAAAGCAGTTTTAATATCAGTTTTTTTCGGAATAATGATCTTGATTCTTACTCCGCTTTTAGCCGTTATTTTTAAGGCATTTAAAATGGATTCATTGGGTAAAAAATATGGTGTTGTAATTAAAATTTCTTCCCTGGCATTAGTAATCATACCAAAGAACGCTTCCATTATACTTTGATTGTTCGTACCGTAATCACTGCCTAAAATACTTGTGGCAATTTGTTTTTTAATTTTATCTTCATTTGTATACAAAATTGTGTTCAAATTGATTTTTTTTCCACTAACAAAATACCAATCACTAATAAATAAATACTGTAAATCAATAACGGCCTTACCTTTTAACAGGATATGTGTGTCACGCCAATATTTTTCATTGATGTTTTGATTAATATATTTATCACTTATGTTTATGCCTCCTAAAAAGCCAATTTCATTATCAATAATTACAATTTTTCTATGATTTCTATAATTAGCTTTATATGCTAACCTTGAAAACAGAACTGGCATATAGGCATATATCTCAACCGAACAATCTCTCAATTTTCGAATAGTTTTTTTGCTTAAAGAGCTACCAACATCATCATAAATAACCTTAACTTTTACTCCTTCCTGTGCCTTATTGCAAAGAATATTAATAATTTTTGTACCTATAGTGTCATCATTAAAAATATAATATTCAAGGTGTATACTTTTACTTGCTTTTTTTAATTCGTTGATTAATACCGGGAATTTTTCTTCACCATTATTCAGTATCTCAATGGAATTATCTAATGAAAATTTTACTTGTTCTATATTGTAAAATAAGGTTGGTAATTTGATATTAGTTCCAACTTTTGATATTTCAGATGGATGTTTGATACTTTCATTTAATGTATTGAGATATACATTTTTATAATATCTTTTTTTAGTAAAGATCCTTTTTTTATGGTATTGGGCGCCGAATAAAAAGTAAATTAAAACCCCCCCAACAGGAAATAATAAAATTAAAAAAATATAGGCAAAAGATTTTTCAGGTTTTTTATTTTCTAAAATAATAATAAGAATTAAAAAACTTATAAAAATATAATAGCTTATTAGTACATAAGGTTTTAAATTATAAAAATAATCCATAAATTATC
>PVMK01125728.1_pt1 | contig 83077 bp, 68 predicted proteins | sample 1853481 | NCBI WGS metagenome assembly PVMK01 (sample SAMN08533507, study PRJNA380276) | Marine sediment metagenome, whole genome shotgun sequencing project.
ATGCTGCAAGAGCTTCTGGCGTGACCTGATGTATTCGGTCCTGGCTGTCATAGCGCCAATAGCCAAACCCGGCACCAATTAGTACAACGATAACCAGAACAATTTTCCCAAATAACTTCATACAGCTTTAACTCGCAGGTGTAGGTTGATAACAATGTGAGTGTGCGGGTCAGAATTTATGGATTCTGACCCATTGTCATAAGCGGATTTCTTTGCAGGTAATCATCCTGATTCGTTTTTACCAGGGTATTACGTCGCCACGGTGTGACATGAAGGTGCCTGTCATTCCCAGATTGTACTGGTCAATGATATTAATGACTGCCTCGGCACTTTCCTGGGGAGTGATCAGGAAGTTGCCTTTGAAGTTGGCATGATCCAGAGCTGCATTCATCATGTCGGTGTCAACTGCGCCGGGTGAAATGAGTGCAATGGTTACTTTCTTGCTTTTCAGACGTCGTGAGATAGACATCATTCCCATATTAAGTGCGGTTTTGCTCATCTTATAAAAAGGAATCAGCGGATCTCGTAAGCTACCGATTGATGCTTGCAGGCTGGTAATGGCAACAACTTTTTTCTGTTCACTGGCCATTACATTATCGATAAAGGCCTCGATCATTTTTAATGTACCAATTGTGTTGACTGCATAGACCTGCTCCATGACTTCGTAGTCGAGTTCGCCGAAATCCTGTTTGGCCGGATCACCCATCAATGCAGCATTGTTTAACAGCACATCAATGGGCACGTCCTTGAGTTGCCGCGCCAGTGTATCGATACCTGCATGATCGAGTAAATCCATTTGTACTATCGTTACTTTGCTATTGTCGACTGCGAGGGCCTGAAGTTCTGTCGCTTTTTCGGGTTTGCGTGCTGTCGCAATTACAGTCCAGCCACGTTTGGCGTAGTTGGTTGCCAGTTGCAGCCCGATGCCACGATTTGCCCCGGTAACCAGCACCGTTCCGGTCACTTCACTACGCAGTGCCGGATCAAGTTGAATGGTTTCCTGTGTCTTGGGCGCCTTGGTATGGCCGCCAGCGACTGTGATTCCTGTAAATCCCAGGCAGGTAATACCCGTAAGCAGGGCTGTAATTATTAGTTTAATATGAGTTTGGCGCATCATCTTCTCCGTAAGATTCATGTTGCGGGTAGTACTTTAACAAGCTGCGGCACAAACACCATCTGGGTTACGCCATTTGTCCGTAAAGGGGTTATATCAAGATGTTGCCCGTTTGAGGGGGAGGCGCCGGGCAGACTATATGTTTCAGACTCCCGGCATGGCACACTGATCAACAAATAAAAAAGAGTGAAACACCATGACCACGCATGAGAAAGATACATTTTTCGGCACCTATGACTGGGCCAAAAACTGGGAAGACCTGCCGTGGGCACATGAGGAGCCTACCTTGTTTCTGGCCGAGATATGCCGCCGCCGTGAGCCTGGCAGGGCGCTGGATATAGGCTGCGGAGCGGGCACCGATTCCTTGTTTCTGGCGCAGCAGGGCTGGGATGTCACCAGTCTGGACTTCATGCCAAAAGCGTTGGAGTACACTGAGCAGCGGGCCACAGCGGCGGGGGTCACGGTAACGCCGGTAGAAGCTGATATCACTGACTGGGAGCCGCCATATAAGTATGACCTGGTGCTGGATCATGGATTGCTGCACAACATGGATCCGGTACGCTACGCTGCCTATCGTGCAACCGTACTCAAAGCGCTAGCTGATAACGGTGAGTTTGTGCTGCTCCACTGGCACACACGATATGAAGGCCAGACCAACGGCAAGATGGGGCCAACCCGAGTCAGTCGTGATGAAATTAAGGCGTTTTTCGCCCCAGAGTTGCAGGAGCGCTTTTTTGCCCGCGAAGAATTCGAGGATCTGACCAGCCTGGTTGGAGGCGGAATGGTGCAGGCTTATTACTGGTTTCGGCCCAATCAGGCTTTTTTGCAACCTGTAGCGTTGCTTGAACAGATCAGGAATACACTGAAGCAGCATGATATCGATTACGCAACACTGATTGCGACAGCCGGTGAGAACCTGATCGAATCTTCTGTTACGGACGAGCTTATATGCATCATGTTGGGGCCTGGACGTTTTGGACTCCATCATGTGCAGCCAGACCTGGCGGAGGCAAAGCAGATTCTGCAATCGTTTGCAGAGAGAACGGGTCAGACGGTTATCTATATAGAAAACCTTTTACGTATTTTTGGCGATAGTGATAAGGCTAATATTTGTATTGCTGATGCTCGTTGTGATGTTTGTGCTGTTAGTTTCTGTAAACGGCTTCGTAACCGTTGAAGTAGTTTGATCATTATTTTGGGGATTGGCGGTAACAGATAATTCTGGCACATACGTAATTGCTTAGGCATTACTGAGTTAATCGTATCGCCCTATTCTATGCAGGCTTTTTTATAGCTGAAAGGCAGTTTAATATGGTTATCATAAACATCGCCAAACAGATCAAAAAACTAATTTTTCTACTAGCTGCAGTATGTCTTCCGTTGCTGCTAATTTCCTGTAGTGGTTATGGACCGAAAACCATAGAACGTGATCATATGGATTACGGCATATCAGTTCGAAATTCTGTTAAGGAACAGTTACTGGCGAATATTGTCGGGCTACGCTACATGGAGGCACCTGTATTTGTCGATGTATCCTCGGTTATCAACCAGTACTCATTGTCCGGTAATATTCAGGCAGGTGTTGGGTTTAACAACGCATTTACCGGGGGTGATTCCGGGGCTTTTGGCGCAGGTGGCAGGTGGGAGGATCGGCCAACGATTACCTACACGCCAATCAGCGGCAAGAAATTTTCTGAAAGTTTGTTAACACCGGTGCCGCCCGAGGCATTATTTGCGCTGGTTCAATCGGGTTGGCCCAGCGACCTGATGTTCAGGCTGACAGTCGCCGCCATAAACGGGGTTGAAGATGCCAACGGCGGTAGGCAGGCTGACCCGGATTACCGTGAATTATTGCTGGTCTGGGATCGCCTTAGAGATGCGCGTGCCCTAGGATTGCGGCGATCACCCGACGATGCTGCAGCGAAACCGCAGATTGTTGTATATGTAAACAAAGACAATGACAGTGAGCAGATTCAGCAGGATCTTGCGTTTATGCGTCGCGTACTGAAGCTCGATTCGGCGGACCATGAATTTACGCTTGCATACGGTCTGATCCAGACTGAAACCAATGAAATAGCGGTGCTGACCCAGTCTATACTCGACATTATGGTCGATCTGGCCTGGGAGATAAATGTGCCGCAGGAGCATATTGACAGTGGGCGCACCCGAGCAACCTTTATAGATACGGGGCTGGGTGGATCACTGTTCCAGGTGCACTCTTCAGAGGAACGGCCCAAGGATGCCTATGTGGCAATACAAAACCGCGGCTATTGGTTTTATATTGATGACCACGACATGATTAGCAAACGTACTTTCGGCGTGCTGCAGATACTGATGAGCCTGACGGATGCTGGCGAGACCGCCCGCGGCCCCATAGTTTCGATTGGTGGGTAACAAGGCTTACAAAACCAGCCTCAAAAACTGAACTCATTTACATCCAGTCCCAGGCGTCCCCACTCTTGTGCCGGGCAGTGATCCATTACTACCTGTAAACCTGCAGCACGCGCTTTTTCTGCTGCAGTTTCATTGATTACACCCAGCTGCATCCATACAGCACTTGCACCTATAGCGATTGCATCGTCTGTTATTGGGCCTGCCAGTGTAGAGTTAACAAACAGATCGACCATATCTACCGGTTCAGGAATATCTTTAAGAGATGCATATACTTTTTCGCCAAGCAAATCTTTACCAGCCAGTCTCGGGCTGACCGGGATACAGCGAAAGCCTTTTTCCTGGAGAAACTGCATGACGCCGTGAGAAGCTCGATCGGCTTTATCGGATGCACCGACCACCGCAATGGTTTTGGTCTTAACCAGAATGTCACGCATGGCCTTAACAGTCGTCGAGTCATTCATATCGGCGCTCCGATTTTTCGATAAACTTATTATGCCCCAAATAAGAAGGGCCGCATCGCTGCGGCCCTCCGTGAGATCGAATCGCTTCAACCTCTTGTGTCTCCCGGAGTTTCCGGGATAGATTGCGGTAGTCAGCGAAGGGGAGGCTGCTCCTCTTTAAGACCGACATACCCAGGTTGACACGATCCCTTCGTAATCTCACTAGACATTTAGATCACCTCCTTTTTGCTGGCTGAAACAGGGGTTCAGTATCCCTGTATTTTGCTGCTATGCCAAGCAGGTAATTCACAAATATTGCCTATATAGACTATGTCTATGTGGGCCAATCATAGGGCCTGGCTCTGCTCCTTAAAGAGGGTTGATCTCACGGCAGTCCATCGCGCCGCGACCACTGGCTGGCTCTACATCGCACGCAATGCCTTCCTGCGCTACCCATAATGGTGTGCCGGCTACAATGAGTGTGGGCACGGATATATATTGATTAAACCCGGCAATCCCCAGGTCAGGTAGCGGATTTACCATGATGTCGGCCTTGCCCCGGCTGATTTTGTCATCACAGTCAGCTATATCATCAATATAGCGAGTCATGACCGTGTGATTGGGCATAAAGGCTTTAATGGTCTGTGTCGACAGGGCGCCTGCGCATATGCGTATATCAGGGCGATCCATCAGGTCATTTAAAGATTTTATTTCGCTAACAAGCGGACTGTCCTGCGGAATTTGAATGAACTGGCTTGATGCGATCATCGTGCAGCTGAAGCGGCGGGAGATGCGCCGCCGCAGGTTCTGCGTGCGGCCACCTGCTGCGTTCAATTGTGACAAAAAGTCTACTTCATCGTTGAGCAAAGCTGTGGTGCTGGCAAGTCGGCCAGGGGGATAGCCCACGTTTGTATACTCAATGTCGACCCCGTAATGACTGCTGATTTCCTCAAGCACAGCTGCGAAATAGCGGTTGGAAATCCCGGAAAAATAATCGGTGGTCGATCCGGGTGTGGTAGGAACATCCTGTATAAGGCGCCGTATCTCGCCGCTATCCAGTACCTTCTTTAGCAATCCGACAGGGGCTTCAGGATAGGGAGTCAGATCCGGTAGCGGCAGACAGTCAGCCATTCTGTATATATATCCATTGGCGGCACCGGGGTCGACTGCTGGCTCGGTGGCAAGGATTTCACGGTCTTTGCCACTGGCAATTACCCGAACCCACGCAGCATCGAACGCCCGAATCATTTGCTCGCGGCCTACGGCTACTTCATCCACTTCCGGTTCTGCCGGTGTACTGGTGGTGGCGCATCCACCCATAAAGGTTGTACCTGCGGCAATTGCGGTGATCAGTAATAATCTCAGTTGCTTATTTGACACGGTCATGGATATCGAGCTCCGCTATATTATTCAGAATAAGGGCCATCAATATGGCGACTAAATGTACCACCCGTTTGGGAGAGTGTGATTGCGTCAGAAAATCTGACCGGGAGGCGGGCAGCCTGACAGTACTTGCAGGGATGGAAAATTATTCCAGGCGAGAGTTTAAAATCATGACCCGGAGGCGCATCTAGTCTGGCAAAATAGCCTCCACGAGCCGACATCCCGTCGGCCTGCTTTTCGAGGTATCGCACTTGTCTGCTGACCTGACTACAGGGCCGGTTTCAACCCATCTTCGCCGCCAGGCGATGCCAATGGCCATGGGGCTTGTTGCATTCATCTCTTTTGACGCCGTTGATCTTTTCTTTGTGTCGAAACTGGGTGATAAGCCTCTGGCTGCAATTAGTTTTACTTTCCCCGTAATCTGGTTGATCAGCAGCATCATTATTGGTTTTGAAGCCGGGGCAGCCTCGTGTATATCGCGTGCAGTGGGTAAAAATGATACCCAAAGTGCCCGGCGGCAGACCACTGATACCGCGGCATTGGCAGGCATTGTTAGTTTGATCCTGTGTGTTGTTGGTTTGCTGACAATTAATCCCCTGTTCCGGCTGCTGGGCGCCACTGATGAACTGTTGCCGCTGGTGGATGACTATATGGGCATCTGGTACTGGTCTGCTCCGGCATCCGCAATTACCTGGACCTGTCTTGCCTCTATTCGTGCGCGTGGCAATTCCATGTTGGAAGGGAAAATTATTGCGCTCGCAGCACTCTTAAATGCTGTACTGGATCCCGTGTTGATATTTGGCCTGTTTGGATTTCCGCAACTTGGGATCGCGGGTGCTGCACTGGCGACATTGTTAGCCAGTGGGTTGGTAATGGTGGGCACGCTTGTATACCTGCACGTCAACCTGCGGATTTTTGCTACGCCATTCACGGCCCTGGCTAATGTGCTTGATTCGTGGCGACAGATGTTGCAGGTGGGTTTCCCCGCAATGCTGACCAATGCCATCGTGCCGGTTTCAAATGGCGTCGCAGTTGCCATGATTGCTGGATACGGTATAGATGCGGTGGCCGGCTATGGTGTTGCTATTCGTATTGAACCCATGGCCCTGATTGCCTTTTATGCATTGTCTGCTGTTACCAGCCCCTTCATGGGGCAGAATTTTTCAGCAGGGAAGATTGAGCGGCTGGAAGAGGCGCGCAGGGTTATCGGTCGCTTCTGTACAGTTTACGGAATGTGCATTGCCCTGTTACTGGCTGTATTGGCGAGGCCGATTACAGGTTTGTTCACTGATTCGGCGGCTATTCAGCAAGTGTCTGTAGAATATTTATGGATCATGGTTATTAGCTATGGTGGCTATGGAATAGTGATGGCTATTTGTGCTGCATTCAATGGCGTAGGGTACCCCATACCCGGTCTTATTATTTCAATATCAAGGGCAGTCATTGTATTTTTGCCCCTGGCATTTCTTGGCAGATGGCTAATTGGTTTGAACGGTATATTTATTGCGGCTGCTGTCTCAAATATTCTGATCGCAGTTTTTGGCTACCTTTGGTTGGGACGAAATATTCGCCGGGTAAAGAATGGACTGGGTCCCGGACTGCGTCGCCGTGGTGTGGTGTGAAGCACAGCTTTTTCAGTCTAGCGCTAAGCAGTATTTTAGGTGTTATGGCCCTCCTAATCGGCTGTACAACGAGTGACCTTACTGAGCCCGATTACAGCGAGGGCAAAGCGACACTGGAGCTCTATCCAATGGCAACCAGTGACGCTTCTACACGTTGCATGGTCACTACAATTGACGGTCAGGATGTCAGTGAGCGGCAGAGCTGGCGGCTAACAACGGAATATCTGATACCGACAGGCCGACATATTTATGAAATTGTCTGTGAAGACTCAATAGGTTCGATAGCTGTACGTGGCTATAGCTTTAGTGTCGAGTTCGGCACAGTTGCAGGTGGTCGCTATGGCTTATTGCGCCAACAAAGCCGGGATGAGGTCTGCATCGTTGTGCAGGATCTGGTTAGTGACCCCAAAGCAGTATCTTTACTTGCCGAGCATTGCCTGAATTAATGTTCCGCCAATACTAAAGCTAGATATACCCGGCAGCCAATTGCTCAGACACTTCCCAGAGTTGCTTTGCCATTTCCGTATCCTCGGTGAAGCCACCGGCCCGCACAGGATTACTGTGGTCAAAGAAATAGCCGCTGATATTGCTCAGAGCAGGTGCAGTTGCTACGTAGCATGTGGTTGCAGCACCTTCCTCTATCGTTTTGGTAAAAATGCGTCCGACAGTCTCCAGGGCAACTACCTTCCAGCGTGGCAGATGCCGACCAAGGTTGGTTGCAATTACTCCGGGGCGTAGTGAATTAGCTGTTGCATTGCTGCCTTCAAGTCGTCGAGCCAGTTCGAGTGTAAACAGAGCATTTGCCAGCTTTGACTGGCCATAGGCTAGAGCCGGGTCATAACCCATTTCGCCCGACAGGTTATCGAACTGAATACCCTCTGGCGGTGTGGCCACAGTTGCACGACCACTGCTGACATTGACTATACGCCCCTGAGCTGCGGCAACTATCTGAACCAGTAATTGATTGACCAGTACAAAGTGACCCAGATGGTTCACATAAAACTGTTTTTCAATACCGTTCACCTGCTCAAGTTCCGCCAGTTCCATGATCCCGGCATTGCAGATAAGGATGTCGAGTGGTGCGCCAGTAGCCTTGATCTGATTGGTAGCATGCGTGATTGAATCAAAGTCGGTTAATTCGATAGCCAGTGGTGTAGTCAGGCCTGTGACACTTTCGCATGCTGTTGTGGCTTTTTCTATAGTGCGGCCTGTGCCATATACATGGGCGCCACGTAATGCAAGTACACGCATAGTCTCGTAGCCAATGCCGGAATTACAGCCGGTTACGAGTGCTGTCTTGCCGGTGAGGTCGATTCCCTCGGTTACCTCCTCTGCAGTTGAGCGATAAGCAAATGAGCTGACCGGTATACCCGCAGGGCGTTCTGCCGATGAGCAGCTTGCCAGGCTGGCTGCATAAGGTGTAAAAGCAATGGCGGGCAAGGACTTCAGAAGCTGTCGACGGCCCGGGGAATAGGATTCTGTACGCATACTTAAAAGACCTGTTACGTGAATGTTGTAAGTGGATATGAACCGAATATGCCTGCTTCCAAGTGCGGGCAAGAACCGGTTGATGTGAGCAGTGTATTTTTGTAAACCCGCAATGCCGAAGGTTTAGAAAACGACAGGTAAGGCTTTGCTGAGTTGCTAGCGAATATTGTCTGGCCGGTAGCCACCCCTAACCCCGCCATCAGAAAATACAATTTGCCACAACTGGTTGCCACCGGCACGAAAGCCGCCTGCGCATGCCAGTAGATAGTAGCGCCACATTCTAAAAAAACGTTCATCATATGCATTTTTGAGTGTGGGCCATGCATGTTCGAACCGGTTATACCAGCTTATCAATGTTCGTTCATAGTCCTGCGGAAAATTGTGCCAGTCTTCTATATTCAAAATGCCATCAGTCGCAGTAGTGAGTTGACTCGGTGAAGGCAGCATACCATTTGGAAATATATATCTGGTTAGCCACGGGTCTGTTCGTGATCGCGATATAGTGCCGCCTATGGTGTGCAATAAGAATAAGCCATCAGAGTTCAGGCACCGGCGCACAACCTGCATGTAGGTCTGATAATTTTTATAGCCAACATGCTCAAACATGCCGATTGAGAAAATCCGGTCAAAGGGTTCATGTAAATCACGATAGTCCTGTATCCGAATTTCAATCGGTAGATCACGGCAATTTTCTATCGCAGATTGTTGCTGAGATTTGGATATGGTTATACCAATACCTTCGATGCCATATTTTTCGGCAAAATAGCGTAAGGCACCGCCCCATCCGCAACCTATATCGAGTACTTTCATGCCTGGCTCAAACTGTAGCTTGCGAGCAACCAGGTCCAGCTTATTTTCCTGAGCCTCATCCAGATTGTTGGCATCTTTCCAATAGCCGCAGCTATAGATCATGCGTTTATCGAGCATGGCACGATAAAGATCAGTGCCGAGGTCGTAGTGGTGCTGGCCTACCTGGAAAGCCCGGGCCTGCCGCTGCAGATTGCGCAGTCGCGCATCCAAAGTAAATAGCAGATATTTTAACGGGCGAATTTGCGAATGAAATTGGGCGCGAAATGCTTTGCAAATCATTTCATCGAGTTGCTCGCACTCCCACCAACCATCCATGTAGCCTTCCCCGACGCCAAGCATGCCGTGTGCGACGACGCGCGGGTATATATCTTCATTCAGGACCTGTACATCCCAGGGGCGATCTCCACCGATACGAATATCAGCGGCGGCGAGCATGGACTCGACCTTAATCTTGTAGTGTCTGGAAGCCATCAATCAGACCCTCAATATTATTTTTTCTTATGTTAACAGTATTTCACTATGCAGACCTTGGTCCGGAGCATGGGGTATTAGTGGCAGAATTTGCATATCTGAAAGGTGTCTGAGTGCAGCCGGCTGCACTCAGGTATGGCCCTGACTATAGTGTCCTGACTATTCTGAATCTGCATTTATGGCTGGCTTAAAGCAGTAATTTTGGCGTAATTCTGTTGCTTCTATCCTGCTTTGACTCAGTCTTTACTTGCCGGAACGTGACTCACTTCTCATTAACTTAATACTTGAGTGTGAATACAGTCTCAGTCGTTGTGTGCGCCAGTCCGTAAGCTTCAGCGTTATTAGCTCCAATGGAGCAATTGCAACTGTACTGACAGAGTGGATTTTTAACTAAATGAAGTTACTCCTGGTAGAAGACAACACTACTGATGCAGAGTTTTTAGCTGCATCATTACGACGTAGTGGTGCAAGCGATATTGATCTGACGCATGTAGCCACATTAAAAGAAGGCACACGGGCTATACGCAAAGGTGGCTACGATGTTGTGCTGCTTGACATGGGCTTGCCGGATGGATCCGGCATGGAATGTGTTGAGGCTGTGCAGGAGGCTGACGCGGATATGCCTATCGTTGTGCTAAGTGGTCAGGATGATGAGGAATTCGCACTCGATATTCTGAATAAAGGTGTGCAGGACTACCTGGTTAAATGGGAGGGTAAAGGTCGTCTGATCATGCGCTCAATACGCTATGCGATTGAGCGTAAGCGTAGCGAGAAGCGCCTGCAGTATCTCGCCCAGTATGACACTCTCACCGGAATCCCGAATCGCCAGCACCTTACTGAGCAACTTGACCAGGCTATAGCGCGTGCGAAGCGTTCCGGTACCAAGGTTGCTCTGTTCTATATGGATCTCGATAAATTTAAAGCTGTTAACGATATGCTGGGCCATGATGCCGGCGATAACCTGCTGAAGGAAGTGGCGCAGCGCCTGTATCTGCATACCCGTGCGGGTGACGTGCTGGCTCGTTTGGGTGGTGATGAGTTTGCGCTGGTAATTGAGGGTTTGAAAGAAGCCGGTGATGCCGAGTCGATTGCGCTTAATGTGGTCAATTCGCTTCAGGAGCCCTTCATCATGCAGGGCCGTGAAGTAGCAGTAACGGCGGCCATTGGTATAACAGTTTATCCGGACGATAACAGTGAAGCTGCGGTGCTTTTAAAGAATGCCGATATTGCTATGTATCAGGCAAAAGAGTCGGGGCGGAATCAGTTTCGCTTTTTTACCCAACATATGCATGAAGAACTTATTCAACGCCATAAACTGGAACAGGACATCCAGTCAGCACTGCATCTAAAACAGTTTGCACTCGTTTACCAACCCAAGGTTGACATGCAGACGCATCGCCTGACGGGCATGGAAGCACTGATACGCTGGAACTGTCCCGATCGTGGTCTGGTCAGGCCTGCAGAGTTTATTCGTACCGCAGAGGAGAGTGGCTACATCGTTCCATTGGGCTACTGGATCATAGGTGATGTTTGCCGGACCTTAAAAAAGTGGTCAGCGGATGGTCTGAAAATTGCACCCGTCTCGGTAAATGTTTCTGTTAAACAATTTCAACAGCCTGACTTTCCTGAGCGGGTAGCAGAGATTCTTGAGGTGCATGAAATAGACTCGAGTCTGCTCGAGCTTGAAATGACAGAAGGTCTCCTGATGGAGGATACCGATGCCGCCCAGGAGTGTCTCCGTCGGCTTAAAGCAATCGGATTACGTATTGCTATCGATGATTTTGGTACCGGTAATTCATGCCTGGCCTATTTGCAAAAATTTCCAATTGATATTCTGAAGATTGATAAATCCTTTGTTGATGAGCTCGGGCAGAACACAGATAGTGAACATATATGCAGGGCTATAATTTCTCTTGCGAAAGCCCTGAGCCTTGAGACAGTTGCGGAGGGTGTGGAGACCGAACGCCAGCTTGAGTTTCTGCGCGAAGCAGGCTGTGATATTGCGCAAGGCTATTTATTTGGTCAGCCTATCTGGGGCAAAGAAATTGTTGAGTTGCTTGATCACTCGCAGAATAATTTTGCGTCATTAAAACCCACTATTTCATTCAAAAGTAGTGAGACTCAGAATGCACGAATTTTGAATGAGGGAGTGAAATTTCTGACATGACTACTATTATAGCCAATATTGGTGATACCGACAGATTGATGTCATCTGTCGGCGTTGGGTTGTGGACCTGGGATGTTGGTCAAATGCACCTGACACTGGATCCGATCTGCAAGGGTTTTTTTGAGCTGGATTGGGATGAGGAAACGCCCCAGACAGTGTTGGAGGAGAAAATACCTGCGGTTGATATAGAAAAATACCGTCAGGCGGTAGAAGCCTGCAGGCAGACTGGTAAATTTGCCTGCGAGTTTCGTGTAAAACGGTCGTCGGGTGGGTATCGTTACCTGAGTGGGCGAGGTCACACCGTCGATCAAAGTGACAGCAACTTCTCTATTAAAGGGGTTTTTATCGATGTGACCGTCACCAAAGAGTTGGAGGGCCGTTTGCGGACGACTCAATCCAGTATGCAGCAACTTGTTGACGGTATACCGGGAATATTTTCCTACATCGATAGTGACTATCGCGTCTCGTTTATGAGTTCGAAATATCGCGAGATTTTCAATCGCGGTGCCGATGAACTGGTTGGCGTGCACATGGCTGACTTACTTGGCGAGGAAATGTTCGCTGAGCGTAAACACCGCTATGATGCCGCACTTGCGGGTGAAGAAGTTCATTCTGAATCCAGCAGGCCCATGCCGGACGGCAGCTTTGTTTATTTTTCGGTCACGCACAAACCATTTATAGATGAAAATGGTGAGATTCTGGGGGTGATTACCCTGGGAGTGGATATAACGGATCGACGCATTGCGGAACAGCATGTTGAAGCGAAAGCTGTGGAACTGCAAAGATCCAATAAAGACCTTGAGCAGTTTGCCTATGTGGCGTCGCATGATTTAAAAGCACCCTTGCGTGCTATAGAAGTAATTATCGATTGGCTACGTGAAGATCTTGAGGATTATAAAGAAGGCGACGTTCAGGAAAACCTTGATTTGCTGACACAGCGCACCCGTCGCCTGAGTCGCCTTCTCGAGGATTTGTTGGCCTATTCACGTGCGGGTCGGAAGGTAGGTGATGTGAAGCACATCCATCTGGATGATTTCGTCAACGATATAGTGACATTGATTGGGCCTCCGGAAGGGATGCAAATTGTCACTAGCGAAGGCTCGCCATGTCTTACTACGCACCACGCGGCATTGGAAACCGTACTCCGAAATCTCATCAGTAATGCTATTAAGCATCATCCTGATCCGGCCAATGGAAATGTCGAGGTTTCATGTGTTGATCAAGGTGAGTGTGTGCAAATATCGGTTGCGGATGACGGGCTGGGCATTCCGGACGAGTATGCCGAAAAAGTATTCAAAATGTTCCAGACGCTGAAGCCGCGCGATGATACGGAGGGCAGTGGCATGGGGCTCGCGATTGTTCAGCGCATCATTGACTGGCAGGGCGGACGTATCTGGTTCGAGGCCGGACCTGCTGGCAAGGGCGTGGTCTTTAATTTTACCTGGAACAAGTCACCGCAGGATATGCCATCGGATAATGATGAATTGCCGATGGATGAAGGTCAGCCTGCTCAAGGACACACGCACGACCACTCTCACGACCATGCACATGAAAGCAGTCATGGTCACGTTACCCCAAAGATAGAAAAGGATGATGAACATGAACGATCAAAAGACACAGCCTGTGAAGATATTGCTGGTTGAAGATGACAGTATTGATGTAAAGGCTTTTCAGCGAGCTATGGCGAAGCTGAAAATAAATAACCCGGTATCAATTGCTCGTGATGGTGTTGAGGGTTGGGAGTTTTTACAAAGTTGTGTCACAAATAACCGCGAAACTACGCCAAATTTGGTGATACTCGATATTAATATGCCACGCATGAATGGACTGGAATTGCTTACTAAAATTCGTGCGGACAAGAATCTTAATCATCTTATTATTTTTGTATTAACCACTTCAAATGATGAGAAAGATAAATTTGAAGCCTTCAATATGAATGTTGCAGGCTATATGCTGAAATCCGATATGGGCAATAGCTTCATTCGTGCGGTAGAGCTAATAGATAGCTACTGGCGTGTTGTCGAATTTCCAGATCCTACTTTCATGCCCAAGCGAGAAGAAGAGCCCGCGATGGCCTGACATGCTTGCTGATCGAGTATTTTGATCGGTTTGCTCAGTTAGCCCTGATTACTATTTAGTGATCGGGGCTTTCTGCTATTTGTTTATTGCAATATTTCGCTAGCCAGTAATCCAGACTTGCATATCGTCCGCCGCCAATAAAAAACAGTACCAACAGCATAATAAAATAAGTAGCGGCGAATTCGATCCCGTTATTTAGCATTACAATACTGCCATTTTCAGTCAGCCATTCATAATTGCCATGTTCCTTGAGAATGCTTTTGGTGCGGTCGAGGCGATCGATGGCGCCGATAGTGCGTTCGGTGGCAAACATTCCACTGCCAGTAGCGATTGCCAGCCAACCGTTCTGCCAATGGGCTGTGGCGGCGGCAACAGCCATGGTAATCATGAGTGGTATACAGATCCAGCGCACACCCAGCCCAATTAAAAGTGCAATTGCGCCAACTACTTCTGAGCCTACGGCCAGAAATGCCAGCAATGCTGGGAAGGGTAATCCCAGGCCCCAGTCGGGATTACCAAACCAGGCTACGGTATTTTCCCAGCCATCAATTTTGGTAGTGCCTGCCATCCAGAATACCGGGACCAGATACAGCCGCAGGGCAAGTGGTCCGAGCCAGTCCGCAGCCTTACTTAAATCCAGTAAGGTCTGCATACGAATCAGAAATGCCATGACGGAGTTCCCCCGATAACTCTAATAATAGTATCCATGCTCTCGATTACCGGCAAAAATAGTCAGGATATCGACTAATGCTTTACTGGCAAAGTACCTAGTACTATGCCTTTGTCGTGCCATTGTTTGAGAATACTACCGCCGCTTGTTATCACCTTGGCGGGCTCTGGATGGCTCATTTCTGCAGCTATTTTCCCTAGTGCATCATGACCGCTTAATGAAGTATCCGTACTTAAAATTTCAAATAGTCGTGCACTGACAATATTAAGTTTAAGGAAATTGACCTTGTCAGTCTGATCGCGGAATAACAGGTAGTGCAGAGGTTCTGCGGCGGGTAAATCAGGTTGGTTGTCCTTGCCTATTTCATTTACTGCATACTCGTAACTAAATAGCCATGCCAGTGTTGATGTAACTGGCCTATGCGCCAGCAGATCTCCTGCAGGATCAATATCCGGGTTTGCAGGAGGCTCTTCTGCAAGTGCCAGACCTGTTTCGATCCATTCATAATGTGCTAACTCATACATGAATGGTGGATCATCCTGACTATCGGAATGCTGTCCTCTCGCACGTTCATTGGCCAGGTAATCAAGAAATTCCTTGGGCATATCAGGGAACAGTGGTGAGTGGCTTTTGTGATCGCGGTAAAAGTCTTTGATTAGCATTTTCCAGCGCTCATCTTCCATCAGGTCAGAAAGTACCGGGAAACTCTGAGAAAGGAAATTCGTGACATTATTGATAAAGAGGTTACGATAAATGGCCATGCGACGCTCTTCAATGTCGCTGGGTGGTGGAACATTCTCAGGATCGCGCAGGTGGGCAGCAAACTTGTACTGCTGGGCTCGCAAAGTATCTGCCTTACTTAGGGTGTCAGCCATTTCCATGCGCCGCCTTAGCCCTTTCGGGCACAGCTTTAGTGGTGACCCATGGTTGCTGTAATTTAATAATCTGATCAATTTCCTGCAGCAGTTCATCAAGGGGCGGAAAATTAAAGTCACGTTCCAATAATGTAGGCACGGCACCGAAATGCTGATAGGCGGTATCAAGTAACTGCCAGACAGGATCAATAATAGCGGCACCATGAGTGTCTATGCGCAAGTCAACTGCTTCTTTATGGTGACCTGCTATATGAAAATAGCTAACGCGTTCCGCCGGTAGCGACAGCAGAAATTGCGCGGCATCATAGTGATGATTGATGCTGTTTACATATATGTTATTAACATCCAGCAAAAGATCGCAATCAGCTTCTGTCAGGACTGCATTAATAAAATCTATCTCATCCATTTCCTGTGATGGTGCCGCGTAATAGGAAACGTTTTCAATAACTATGGGCTGTTCGATTATGTCCTGGATGCGTCGAATACGGCCGGCGACGTAATAGACGGCTTCCTCGGTAAAAGGTATAGGCATCAGGTCGTATAGATGCCCGTCATCGCTGCAATAGCTCAGGTGTTCGGAATAGACAGCAACTTTATGGGTTGCGAGGAAACTTTTGACTTGATGTATAAAAACTTCATCAAGAGGTGCTGGCCCGCCAATGGATAAAGACAGGCCATGACAAATCAGGGGATAGTGTTCGAGTAAACCGCACAACTGTTTGCCGTAGCGTCCGCCAAGGCCAATCCAGTTTTCGGGAGCTGCTTCCAGAAAGCTGATTTGCTCTGGAAGCCGGTCTGCGAGCGGGCCCAGGAGGGCCCGCCGCAGTCCGAGACCTGCTCCTTGCGGCACTGCGTGCTGCAAGGCAGGTGTAACGTTGGTTGTAACGTTATTCACAAATGCATTTAGCGCGCTTTATGAGTCTCCGCCACATTTACCTTCGCCACAACTACCTTCACCGCCTTCTTTGTCCTCGCCGCAGTTGCCTTCACCGCCTTCTTTGTCTTCGCCGCAGTTGCCTTCGCCCTCATCTTTGGTTTCATGACCGCCGGCCGTTAGATAGCCATTAGTCAGTTCTTCCATCGAAAAGATATCTGCTTCGCTGGTGCTGGCGCTGGCAACGCCCGCTAACCCAAGGCTGGTAACAACGGCTACGCCGAGGGCGATGCTCAAAGGTTTACGAATTGATTGCTTCGACATAATCACATTTCTCCAATTACATATACCCGGTGAACCCGGGCGTTTGTTTCCGGCAAAATGCCGGTCTCCTGATATTCGGCTGGTGCAACACATCGGATGCAATTCCCCAGCCAAATAGTGGTTTTACACTATTGCCTGCATGCCCAGTTTGTGCTCATACAGCATCGAAAGGCAACAATTTTTATCCTGATTTAAGTCTGTTGGTGCTGAAAATCAATAACTTTGGCGATGGTTCTATTGACCCGTCCTGTTGGTCAAAAGTTTCATATACGAGCTAACCCTATGTGAATTAATGACCTGCAGCAGTCTGCCTGCGAACCAGATGTTGCATTCCAGCTGTGAACAGGCAGAAAAAACCCCGCAGGTGCGGGGTTTTTCAGTAACGGACTAGTCCAACGACCGGCCAGATGGAATATCAGGAATTCTCTTTGACGAACTCCCTGAATGATTTGCCAGGGCGTCCCATAATGTCCTGGAATATGTATGTCTTGACCCCCGGCGTAGTACCGTCAGCAATTTCCGCGAACAAGTGTGCAACAGCATCTGAATGCCAGTCACTGGTAACGAACGGTCGGAGCTTTTCCTGATAAGCCTTGGGGTCAGCGTGTTCGTAAACCACTTCCTTGTCAATTACATCGCCAATTACCTTGGCGATTTCGGCAAAGGTCATAACCGGGTCCGGCCCGGTGATGTCGTAACACTGTCCGTAGTGCTGTTCTGGATTTCCGTCAGTCAGTATTTGTGCAATGAATGCGCCTGAGTCTGCACAGTCGGTCAGTGCCGCAGTTCCGTCGCCCATGGGCATCGAAAGTTTTCCGGTAGCCTTGGCCTGTGGAATAGCGCCGCGGAAATTTTGCATGAAGAAACTCGGGCGTACGAAAGTCCAGTGCATTCCTGATTCTCTAATAGCATCTTCCGCCGCTAGGTGCACGACTGGAGTAGGACTGGTCGTGCCACGAATAGCTTCAGGTGAGGATAGTTTAATGATCCATGTGAGACCGGCATCTTTGGCGGTTGCAATAAATGAAAGTTCGAGTCGTTCCTGATCCTGGCCGTTAGGCATAACGAGTACGGCACAGTCGATGCCTTCTAGCGCAGCTTTTACGGAAGCTGAATCATTCAGGTCACCCTGCACAAGTTCGACACCTTTTGCAGCCCAGTCAGCGGCTTTATCCATATCCCGAACCAGTGCCCGGAATTTTTCACCTTTTTCCAGCAGCGCGGTCGCGGTCGCGCCGCCGTTATTGCCTGTAATACCCGTCAGCAAAATCATGAAGCTTTATCCTTTTTTCGGTACTTTTTGAAACTGGGGTGTAGCCCCAATGCTCATTTAGATAATCAAATCAGGTGTGGGCTGTGGTTATTTTCTGGCCCGTGGGGCGGCTATTGTACAGGCTATGGTGTGGCCGGACAGAGTTGCCCGGAACAGCCTTTGTGGCTGTCCGAGGGTAGGTTAAGGGGTCAGAATAGCGTCTATTTCAGGTGCTTCGAGCATCTTTTGGTACGCAGGGATGGCAGTTGACTGTTCAAAGTCATGATAAAGAGTGGTGAAAATATCGCTTCCGGATAGACGATCGAATTCTGCTGCAATGGCTGATCCGGACCACTGTTGTGATGAGTCCAGACAGCAAAGCCCAAACTCTCTCAGTACATCATCAAGTGTGAGCGGTGGATTATTACCGGTGGGTAAATTACGCAGCATCAGGTCTGCTTGCAAAAAATATAAAGCACCGCTCCAGTAAACGCGCATAAACGCATGTTTATCACGCATGACCGGGCTGAGTTCGCCAAGTGTCAATTGTGCGTGCCCTGAATCATTTTGGCCGCGCTCGAAACCAGCGCGAAGTTTTTGCCGTGCTTCATCCTTGGTCAGGATGCCCGCACGAGCTTGCAGGACATTCTGGTAGTAACTGGCCAGTCCTTCTGAGAACCAGATATCTGCATTACCGGGATAAGGAATAAACAGGTGGCTTAGCTCGTGGTAGGCCGTCCAGTCATTGATGTATTCATCTACAGGTCGGTCAGGGTTTATATAAAACAGCACACCTTCCGGTTCCTGCCTTAATACCCTTGCGAAGGGCACTGCTGATTTAGCAGGGTAGGACTGCAGTGCTATACGAATTACTGGTCTGGGGGGAGTGCCGTGCAGCAGACTAACCGTGTCCGCCACCGATGCCAGCCATGTTTTCAATTTTGTTTTCTGTGTGATGCTGAACTTTCCGCGCCAGTCCAGCAATAAGACACAACCGGGTAGTTCAAGTCTCTCATAGGGCAGGTGAGTCCCATTGGCTACCGGAGATAGCAACAAAAGTGCTAATACATAAAGGCCCGACAGTGACACAGGAGAGGTCTGATGCATAAATTAATATTTGCTCCAGGTGGGCAAGTAGATTAATGATTATAGGCAGAACAACTTTGTACCGGATATAACAATTGCTAATGAAGTACTGTCAATAACACAAGAGCCGGCGCTGGGCCGGCTCCTGGTTAACTTGATATGGCCCGAAGTGCACAGAGTATTTACTCCCGCAATTGGACTGCTAGTTCTTGGTCTGATCGACAATCTTATTAGCGGCAATCCACGGCATCATTGCCCGCAGCTCGGCACCCACTTTTTCAATAGGATGCGCTGCATTGGCAGCCCGGGCTTTGGTCATCTCCGGATAGCCGGTTGCACCCTCATTTATGAAGCGCTTGGCATAATTGCCATTCTGGATGTTTGCCAGTGCTTCACGCATAGCCGCGCGTGATTCATCATTGATTACTTTCGGGCCGGTTACATACTCACCGAATTCCGCATTATTGGAGATCGAGTAGTTCATATTGGCGATTCCGCCTTCATACATCAGGTCGACTATCAGTTTCAGTTCGTGCAGGCACTCAAAATAGGCCATCTCGGCCGGGTAACCTGCCTCGGTCAGTGTCTCAAAGCCTGCTTTAACCAGCTCTACACAGCCACCACACAGGACAGATTGCTCGCCAAACAGATCAGTTTCACATTCATCCTTGAAGGTGGTCTCAATAATACCGGTACGACCACCACCGATAGCAGATGCATACGCGAGGGCAGTTGCTTGCGCATTACCTGATGCATCCTGTGCTACGGCGATCAGGTCAGGAATACCGCGACCATTGGTGAACTCGGTTCGCACTGTGTGACCAGGTGCTTTTGGTGCAATCATGATCACATCAAGATCTGCACGTGGCTCAATTTCCTTAAAAAGAATGCAAAACCATGAGCAAAAGCGAGTGTTGCATCCTGCTTGATATTGGGTTCGACCTCTTCTTTATAGAGCTGTCTCTGGAACTCATCCGGAGTCAGGATCATCACCAGGTCGGCAGCAGCGACCGCTGCGGGTACGTCGGCAACCTTAAGGCCATGCGCTTCAGCCTTGGCACGTGATGACGAGTCAGGCCGCAGACCGACCGTTACATCTACACCGGAATCATTCAGGTTGCAGGCATGTGCATGGCCCTGCGAACCATAACCAATAATGGCAACTTTCTTGCCCTTGATAATATTGAGATCACAATCTTTGTCGTAATAAACCTGCATTTTTTTCTCCTGAAAAATCTGATTTTGCTAAGTTTTGTAGTTGGCTGAATTTTGTATGGGGTCTGGCCCCGTTCATCTTTTGGGTTTGACAGCTATCTGATAAGCCGCCAATTGAGTCCTGCCGCATATCCTGAATTCTGGCTGTAACTGCAGGCGGTGAGTATAGATCTGCCTATATGTTGCGTAAAATGAAATAAATGCAATATAGTATGCCGATATACGCAATAATAAGCCTGAGGGATAAATGGATATACGCGTTCTCAAGCAGTTCATGAAGCTGGCTGACAGCCTGCATTTTGGGCGTGCCAGTGAAGCAAGTCATGTTAGCCCATCTGCATTGAGCCGCAGTATTCGTCAACTGGAAGACGAGGTAGGCGCCTCTCTGTTTGAGCGTAATAACAGATCAGTAGCGCTGACCCATGCGGGTGAAATGTTCCTGAGTTACGCACGTGACTCCCTGGTCCAATGGGATGTTATCTGCAATGAGTTGATGGAGGAGGCGGATGAACTGCATGGTGAAGTCAGCATCTACTGCTCTGTGACCGCAAGCTACAGTTTTCTGTTTGATTTACTGAGTCGGTTTCGTCGTGATCATCCGCGTATCGAAATAAAACTACACACAGGGGATCCGGAAAATGCGATGCAACGTGTACTGACAGGGCAGGAAGATATTGCAATAGGAGCCCGGCCCGAATCGTTGCAGACAGGTCTTGCCTTTAAGTCTGTCGCGACTACTCCGCTTGTGTTTATAGCCGCAACAGATCAGGCGGAATATACCAGTCTGTCAAAGCAACAACGGGATATCCGTAGCTGGGCAAGTACTCCGATGATCCTGTCGGAAAGCGGCATCGCACGGCGGCGGGTGGATACATGGTTTCGTGATCAGAATATACAGCCCAGTATCTATGCACAGGTTGCCGGCAATGAGGCTATAGTCAGCATGGTCAGTCTGGGTTTTGGAGTAGGGGTGGTGCCGCGCATTGTGCTGGACAATAGCCCATTGTCGGACCAGGTGGCGGTCCTTGACGTTCAGCCCATGCTAAAGCCGTATGATGTTGGACTATTCACGGCAGAGAAAAAACTAAAGAGCCCGCTGATTGCTGCGTTGTGGTCACAGTTGCAATAGCCTTCTGACCCAGCTAGTTTTCTTTTGCTAAGATCAAGATATCTCTCTAATTTGGTATTTTCCAGGCTTAATCCATGATGATTGCAACAGTAATAAAAAATTCTTTCCGGCTGGCTTTAATCTCAGTCATTGCGATGCTGGCGATGGCCGGTTGTGGGCAACCGGCTTCAGATGCTGTTGAGACAGTTGCTCCAGAAGTTGCAGCAACAGCAAATGATGGACAATTGGCATCCATTGATGCGGACGGCAATATTGCGCCTTTCGGTATGGCGTCAAAGCAGCCGGTTCCAGTGCAGGAACCAGAGCAGGTTGTCGCGCCAGCGGAAGATGTTGCTGCTGTTTCAGCTGTCTATGCTGTGCAGTGTGTAGCCTGTCATGGTGCTGATGCAACGGGAGTGACAGGTCTGGGGCTCAGCCTGGTTGAATCTGAGTTTGTCGGGGGGACATCCGTGGATGAACTGGTTGCATTTCTGCAGGCAGGCAGGCAACCCGGTTCGCCTGACAGCGTAACAAATGTGCCCATGCCTGCTTTTGCATGGATGTCTGCCGCTGATCTTGCCGAGATAGCGGGATACATCAAGAGCCTGCAGTAATAATCGGCCGAGGCAGTAGCCCGCCATTTCCAGGTCCTGGGTTGCACATTTAGTGACTGGTTTGACGCTGACATATTTGTCAGCAATCAACTATCACCAACTTGTCGGTACTCACCGGGTTGTAGCTGATCCAGTTGCCATTCGCCTACACTGGCACGTATCAACCTCAGTACAGGAAAGCCGACAGCGGCGGCCATACGGCGTACCTGCCGGTTACGCCCCTCACTGATAATCAGTTCAATCCAGCTGGTTGGAATATTGGCCCGGTAGCGTATAGGCGGGTCGCGTGGCCATAGCTGTTCGGGCTCTGTAATGATGTGTGCTGTCGCTGGCAGGGTCTGGCCATCTTTAAGCGTAACCCCTGCGCAAAGCCCGGCGATGGCTGCCGGGCTAATATCACCTTCGAGTTGCGCCCGGTAAGTCTTAGGCAACTTAAATCGCGGGTGAGTTACTTTCTGGATGAATTTGCCGTCATCACTGAGTAGCAGCAGTCCTTCAGAGTCGTAATCCAGCCGTCCGGCTACGCGCAGTGTTTTGTCCGTAAAAAATGCGGCCAGGGTTGTCTTATTTTCATGGGCGCGAAATTGCGACAGCACGCCAAAGGGCTTGTTAAAAATGACCATTTTTGCCATAGCTGTACTGTGCAGTTTATCCAGCAAGAAAGAAATATAGGAATTGACAGGTGGGGCAATACATCAGAGTCTGCAATACTGATGCCAGCTTAGTCACAGTCTAAATTTCAGGTATTAGCTGTCACAAATTTCGGGACTCAATAAGTTGACTTTAGCCGCAGAGTGGCAAACTATCGGGCGCTACTGATGTGCACCCTGTGGAGAGTGGCGCAATGACAGCACGAAAATCTGAGCGGCAGATCATTTGTCTGCATATTAAACCTGTTAGCGCTGCGGTAGCAGTTGCATTGGGAACGATTTCAACTCCTTTATATGCTGTTGAGCAAAACGTTGAACGCGAAGAAATTATCGTAACGGCAACCCGCCGTGATACGACTGCACAGGAAGTGCCTATTAATATCACCGCAGTTAGTGGTGAACAACTGAAGGAATACCAGATAACCAATCTGGCAGAGTTCTCGCGCTGGATTCCTGGTCTGACACTGGTTGATCAGGGGCCACGAAATGGCAGCCCGATAATAATACGTGGCCTGAATATTGATGAGCTGGATGCCAGCGAAATTTCGGTAGGCAACGGTGGTGGCGGTACGGTCTCTACTTACTATGGCGAAGTGCCAATCTATATTGATCTGAAACTGGTTGATATGGAGCGGGTAGAGGTATTGCGTGGACCGCAAGGTACTCTATACGGCGCCAATTCACTGGCAGGCTCAATTCGTTATATTCCTAAAGCCCCGGATACCGAAAACTTTTCCAGTGATATTTACGGTAACACTTTCGCCACTGAGCACAGTGACGATCCCAGTTATGACGTAGGCGTTACGCTGAATGCGCCATTGATCAGCAATAAGCTGGCTTTCCGCGGCACCCTTGCCTACGAAGACCGCGCAGGCTTTATCGATTATAACTACCTGGTACGGGAGCCAGGTGTGAGTGATCCTGAACCTGATTTTGGTGACCCGGCAGATGTAAGTGCCAATCTGAGAAGTGAAAAGGATGTTAATGACGCACAGACCACCGTCGCGCGGTTGGCATTACTCTGGGATATTACGGATAGTGTTGATGCAACCCTGAGCTATCACTATCAAAAGCTTGAGGTCGGTGGTCGACAGCTAAATAACCGTGCCGCTATGTCCCAGATGGATGTCAACGGCTCGCCGCTGGATACTGGTAACTATGTTTCCGGCTACCGGGTGAAAGAGCCTATTGAGCGGGAAAATGAGATATTTGAACTGGACGTTGTGGCTGACCTGGGGTTCGCAGAATTGACCTCTGCGACCGGTTATACAACCTACGACGAAACAGGCAATCGTGACCAGACAGATATATTGCTGGACCTCAGCTATTACTTTGGCCCGTCTTATGGTGCTACGTATACAGAGTTCCCCTCATTTGTTGCCTATACCGAGGATACACAGGATCAAACGCGTTTCACGCAGGAGTTTCGCCTGGTATCACCCGCTGATGGCGGGCGCATTAACTGGATAGCCGGGGCTTTTTATCGGGACCAGGACTTTAAAGAAACCAGTGTTGAGTTGACGCCGAATTATCCGACTTGGCTGGAGCCTGTAGTAAATGATTTTAAGGAGGCCTGGCCGGATACAACTTTTCCTGACGGTTATGAACTTGAGTATGCAGCAAGGGGCCGTGATGAAATCGAGGAATTTGCGCTCTTTGGTGAAATAGGTATGCAGTTAACTGATCGCTGGCAGGCAACTTTAGGCGCCCGCTATTTTGATATTGAAAACACTTTCACCTCTGAATTCTCAACACCTATATTGGATGTCTATTTGTCCGGGCTGGATGAAGATTTTAACCCCATTGAGCCTCTGCCTGTAGAAGAAGCTGTTCAGGTTAGCAGTAATTCAGACTCTACCAGCTGGGATGACGTTATTTTCAAATTTAATACAGCCTTTGCATTTACTGATGATCAGATGGGTTATCTGACTGTCAGCGAGGGTTTCAGAGAAGGTGGTTTTACCTTACTGCCACCCTGTGACCCGGTACCGCTTGGGGTATGCGGTACACCTGAGCAACAAAGATATGAACCGGATACGACAACAAACTATGAGCTAGGTTACAAAAGTACCTGGCTGGAAGAGGCGCTTATTTTTAATGCTGCAATCTATTACATTGATTGGCAGGATCCCCAGCTGACCGGATTCTCTGAAGGTGGCCAGATTCCTATTACGATTAACGGTGAAGGGGCTGAGACTAAGGGTATAGAGCTGGAGGCTTCGTGGTGGATAACTGATCAGTTAGCAATTCGGGCCGCTTATTCATATACGGATGCGACACTGTCTGAAGATGGCCCTGAACCATGGGAAGATGGTGACAGATTGCCAGGCAGCCCCGAAAATCAAGGTTCTTTGGGCGTAAGGTATTTGCAACCATTGTCTAACGGCTGGGACTTATTGTTTGATTATGGTTTGACTTCGCAAAGTGATGTTTTTACTCGTCTGGGTAATGGCGATGAGTGCTGTCGTGATGGTGGTTTTGACTATCCACCTGGTGAGGTATTGCCCGGCTTTACGCTGCATTTTGCGTCTATCAGCCTTGCCGGAGATAGCTGGACTGCTGCGCTATATGCAGAGAACCTGACTGATAAATATGCGGTGACTGGTGTGCGTAAAACCACTGATGCTATCAAGCGAACTGGCTTTGGTGAGGATTTCGCCATGCGTCGCTACGCTAACTACATGGTTACACCGCGTACTATTGGTCTGGATTTGCGTTTCCGCTTTGACTGATATGCTTACATAGGCAAGCCCGGATAGAACTGTCAGTCTGTATGGCTGGTCCTGTTGCAGGTATGCTCCGTGCCCTGCACAAAAATAATAATTCTAAAGCGACCTGGTAAATAAATTGCCTGAAGTAATTTCGTCTGACATAGCTGCCTGGATCAATCAGGCTAAAACCTCACTGGCACACAGGGATTTCGCTGCTGCAGAGGGTTTTTGCAAGCACATTATTAATGCCGATAATAAAAATGCAGAGGCACATTTTCTGCTGGCATCAATTGCATTTGAGACAAAGCAATATAAACCCACAGTAAATTTGCTTCAGCGCGCAATCGCTCTGGATGATAAATATGCAAGGTATTTTGCATTACTTGGTCGGACCTACTCTCTGATGCATGAGAAAGGCCTGGCATTAGAGTCAGCCGACCATGCTGCCAGTCTTGCTTCTGTTGATGCAGTTACTTTAGATACGATTGGTTGTATCTATAGTTATGGTGGGGCACACGAGCAGGCAGCCAAGCAATTTGGTCGCGCTGTTGAGCTGAGACCAACTGAACCGCAGTTTCAATATAACCACGCCGTTGCACTACGGTTTATGGGGGATCTTGCAGGTGCTGAACAGGCCTATAAAAAGGCCCTTGCGGCAGACCCGCATTTTTACAAGGCTCATTGGTCGCTTTCTCATTTACGCCGACAGACGGACCAGGATAACCATATTGAGCAGTTGGAGAGCTTGCTAAAGCAGCTAAGTGATAATGAAGACGCTAAAATATTTCTGCACAACGGGCTTGCAAAGGAATATGAGGATATAGGCAAGTACGACCATGCATTTCAACATCTTTCGGCCGGTAATGTTCTGGTGAGGCAGGGGGCAGATTATTCATCATCCGATGATATTGAGATTTTTGAGGCCGTAGAAAATAATTTTTCGCAGTCCCTCATGGGTGATTCTGCAGGCGGATATGAAACTGATGAACCTGTTTTTTTGGTTGGTATGCCGCGTACGGGAACGACTTTAGTTGAACGTATTCTGACCAGCCATTCCGCTGTGTACTCTGCCGGGGAGTTGAGCAACTTTGGCCAACAGTTAAAGAGTTTATCTGGAGTAGTCTCAGCAAAAGTTCTGGATGCTGCTACGCTGGCAGGCACCAGCCATATAGATCCTGCTGTTCTTGGCAAGGCCTATCTGGATAGTACGCGGCCGGAAACCGGCAAAACGGCAAGGTTTGTTGACAAATTACCACTGAATTTTCTCAATATAGGTTTTATCCATCGTGCATTGCCCAATGCACGCATTGTTTGTATTCGCCGCAATCCTATGGATACCTGCCTTAGTAATTATCGGCAATTGTTCCCTCCTGAAAAGGCAATTTATTACAGGTACTCGTTTGACCTTCTTGAAACGGGTCGCTATTACCTGTTGTTTGATCAATTGATGCGCTACTGGGATGAGGTATTGCCCGGTAAAGTATTGCGGGTGGATTATGAGCAGGTTGTAGCCAATCAGGAGAGCGAAAGCCGGCGACTGATTGAATTCTGTGGCCTGGACTGGGAGGATGATTGTCTGAATTTTGAGAAAAATACAGCTCCGGTTGCTACTGCCAGTTCAGCGCAGGTTCGCCAGCCTATCTATACGAATGCAGTGGAGCGCTGGAAGCGGTACGAGCAGGATTTGCAGCCGCTAAAGGAATTTTTTGACGAGCATGGCGTAACGATTTAGGGGCTGGTCAGTGGTCCATTCAGCTTTACCAGAAAGGAATGCGAAAAAGTCAGAGCCCGCTAATCTCTATCGGCCGTTCCCGGTGTATAAGAATCCAGTCCGCATGCTCATCCAGAGCCTTATCACCTAATGCCCGCAGTATTTCCCTCTGCTCGTGTTTATCATCAGTCGCATCAATGCGCTTGCGGGCATTGGAAAAAATTCTTGCCATAAAATGGTATTGCTTGATGAGTTCTTTGTCGGCTTTCTTGTGTGAATACGCTATTCGAACCGCAGCTATCAGGGGTAGCAAACCCATCATTATATTTAGCAGCAGGCCAAATCCGGTGGTTGGACGCCCGTCATAGGTGACGAGAAATATGGCTACTGCGATACCACTCAACAGACAGGCTTTGCCTATAAATCCGGTTATCCGGTTGAGCCTCTCGCGTTTGGCCGCATTTTTCTTATAGTAGCGCAACTGGCCAAGATCATTTACGTTGCCGATCCATTCACGAATAACCCAACGCAGTCCACGGTCCTCATCGGGGCGTGGGTCAATTTCAATGTGTCTGCCCGCAACTCTCATGACATTACGAATCCAGCCAAGCTCGACATCCTGTTTCTGCAGGAAGCGATCATGCGTAAAACCTGTGCCATCGCCTGATCGAACGCTTGCCGCTGTCCAGTAAAACTGGACGCGCAAGCCTTCCGCCAGCGCCCGGTACTCCAGGTACTTGCGTTGCCAGGCACCGTTTTCAGCTAACTTGAAAAGAATTACGCCGAGGATGAACAGGCCTAAAAAAGCGGCTAATGAATATATATTTCCAAACAGTTCCGAGTAGAGGATATAAGCAAGGCCCATTAGTACTGCCAGTATGTGCGTCACTCGCAGCATACGGAAGAACCTCTGCTGGTAGTGAATGGCCAGCCAGTCGGCAATTACGAAAGCGGATTCAAGCGTTTTCGGTGAACGTTCGTTGCGCTCCGGGCTATCTTCCTCAGATAACGAATATTTCTCTGCTTCGATACGGCCATGAAACTTTCGGGCATCAATGTTGAACTCGGAAGTGCGGTCAAAAATATTTTTATAGCGCTTGGGCAGGTCTGCGCTCCTTGGCGACTGATCGTCGCTGGTGCGCCAGCAGGACTCACCTGCTAATAATGGATGTGCGGGCGAGCCGTCGGCACGGTCGCGTGAGCAGGCTATGTGGTAGACCAGATCACTATCATCATCAACCAAAATCAGGCGTGGTTTTTCGCTTTCTGCAGTAAGTCCGGGCATGACATCGGTTTGATGGAATTTGACGACCTGGGCCGTTCCGCCCAGTTTTTCGCCCGCTTTACCATCCCAAATTGCCAACACAATGTGGCTGTGGGCACAAACAAACACACCCAGTTCGGCGTATCGCTGGTCGCGTACTTCCTGGGAAGTGCGCAACATCTCGGCTGTAACATCACTCCTTAAAGGTAGTTCCAGTATTTCTGCGTCTTTACAGAGATCATCAAACTCTGCAATTGATTCAGCATTAGCAAAGTCTTCAATATATATCTGGCGTGGCATCGGTAGCGGGACTATCAGTGGTATTCCCAGGGCCCTGGCCTCTTGTGCGACGAGTCGGTCGGCGCCTTCCGCTAACGGGCTGATCAGTTGCAATGGCAGTGCCGGAAACTGTTTCCGTAGATCTTCGAAGAGCTCATGAACCTTTCTGCGCAGCAAAGGTAGCTCGCTTGAGAGCAGGTCACGATGACCGGTGATGCCGATGACCAGAGGCACAGGATAAAGGCTGTCGGCGGCCGTGGAGAACAGGTTATTGTGTTCTGCACTCATTGCTATGGGTGGGAATTGAGTTGAATCATTTGCAGCTACTTGAAAAAGACCATGCAATAGTCCGAAAGAATGTCCGAAAAGTCAAAAACTTGCGACTTGTATACTAAGCCCTGTTCGAGGCTTTTAGAGCAGTTGCCGAATTAGCGTTGTGACCGGTCAGGTTTCCGGCGAGAATGGGGTAGGGGAAATGAAGGCTATCAATTAATGGCTGAATTCAAATTCAAAGCATTTATCACTTACAGCCACAGCGATGAGAAATGGGCCAGCTGGTTACACAAGGGCCTTGAAACCTACCGCTTACCGAAGCACATCGTTGGCCAGGAAACGAAGTTTGGCAGTATTCCGCGCCGTCTGGTGCCGATATTCCGTGACCGTGATGAACTCTCAACAGCAACGGATCTGGGTGAGGTGCTTAATGCTGCCCTTGCCGATTCTGCAACCCAGATAGTTATCTGTTCGCCGGCCGCAGCCGCGTCGCACTGGGTAAATGAAGAAATCCTCGCCTTCAAGCGCCTCGAGCGAAGTCACCGCATTTTCTGCCTGATTGTTGCGGGTGAGCCCTATGCTTCGGCTGTTGCGGGGAAGGAAGATCAGGAATGCTTCCCGGCAGCGGTGCGCTATCAACTGGATGACAACGGAGACTTAAGTGACCGGCCTGCTGAACCTATTGCAGCCGATGTGCGACCGGGCAAGGACGGTAAGGTCAATGCAAAACTGAAGCTGATCTCCGGGTTACTTGGGGTGGGTTTTGATGTGCTTAGGCAGCGTGAGGTGCAAAGAAGGCAACGTCGCTTGGCAATTATTACTGCTGCTACCTCACTTGGCATGATTATCGCTTTTGGTCTGGCATGGACAGCCTTTATTGCACGTGATGAAGCAGTTAAGCAGCGGGCACGTGCTGAAGCAGAAGCTGAAACAGCACATCAGACTACCGAATTTATGGTCGATTTATTTTCGGTTTCCGATCCAAGTGAGGCGCGAGGTAACAGCATTACTGCCCGAGAGATTCTGGATAAGGGTGCTAAACGTATCGAGGCAGAGCTTGCGGATCAGCCGGCCGTGCAGGCGAGGCTAATGGACACAATGGGTTCTGTTTATAAAGGGCTTGGACTATATCCGGAGGCTCGCAATCTTGCTGAAGGGGCATTGCAGAGACGTGTGAGTCTCTATGGCGATTTTCATGTGGAGGTTGCCGCGAGTCGGACAGAATTGGGCGATGTCATGCGTCTGCAGGCCGACTATGATGCGGCGTTAATAGCACTGAATCAGGCATTGAAAAATCGCAAACAGTTGTTGGGAGCTGACCATCCGGATGTAGCAGAAAGTCTTTTAGCCGTAGCGGAGGTGCTGGCAATCCTGGGGCGCTACGAAGAGGCAGGGGAAGTATTAGATGAGGTGCTGATTATCCAGCGTAAACAACCTGATGAATCGTCTTTGGAAATAGCCGCAACATTAGAAGAATTAGGGCTGAACAATTTTGACATGGGTAATTATGCCGCTGCCCAGGACTTGCTAGAGCAAAGCATCGCCATGCAAAGACGGTTGCTGGCTGGAGACCCTCATCCTGAACTCGCAGTAAGTTTACAAAACCTGGCCGTCGTGGAGCACGACCTTGGTAACTATGACGAGGCAGGCAGTCTTTTTCAGGAGGTGCTGGATATGCGACGTCAGTTATTCAGCGACAATCATCCGGATATAGCTGCCGCTTTAAATAATATTGCATTTGTTCTGCACGATCAGGGAGATTTGGAAGGTGCCAGGAGAACTTACCTGAAGGTTGCAGATATTTATGCGTCCACTGTGGGCACAAATCACCCGGATTACGCACAGGTTCGTCAGAATCTTGCTTACGTAGTGTTTGATGAAGGTGATGCAGAGGTTGCAATTGCAATGGCGGATGAGTCGTTGCAAATCTATCGTACAAACTTCTCGGGTGATAATCCGGAGGTTGCGGATGCGCTGGGCAACCTGGGTAACTGGCTGGTTTACGATGGTCGTTATGAAGAAGCAGAACCTTTGCTTCTGGAGGCAGTTGTGATGGGGCGCAATGTTTATGGCGAAGGGCACGCCTATGTTGCTACCAGCATGATTGCGCTTGCTCTTCTTTATATAGGGACTGACCGGTCTGAACTGGCACTGGAAACGGCACGTGACGCTCGTGAGATATTCGTAAGCACCTTGTCTGAAGATCACTGGCGAACAGCATGGGCACGGAATGTTCAGGGGGCTGCGCTGGTTGGGCTGGCCCGTTACGAGACGGCCGAGCCTCTCTTGCTGGAAAGCCATGCAGATTTGGCCATTGCGGAGAATGTCAGGGCTATATATGTCACGAAGGCACGGGAGCATCTGGTTGCGTTGTATAGCGCCTGGGGCCGTCCGGCCGAGGCAGCACGTTATGGTAAATCAGTCAGTCAATGACCGGATTATGGAAAATAGTCCTGATTAATTGCGAGTGGGTGATATCGCCCTGCATTTTCTCTACTGATCTATATGCAGGCTCGTATTTACTTGATCTTTGGTCGCCATCACGCGGTGCTGCCCAGATGGTCGTGTTCCATTGGTTTACCTGACCGGTTAAAGTGCCTAAAAAGCATTTTGCATAAGCTAAATAAATAGTTAAATAAGCAATACGACAATAATCGCTTTCTGAGTGCAGGGCCGCTTCTTGCAAGGCGAAATTATGTATTGATGTGATTGGATATTTATCAGGGGTGGTAGAGTATGAAAATTATGACCAGCATTCAGGCATTCCGCCTGGCGCTTGTTTCAATCTCGTTGTCGATTGCTTTTGTTACCAACACTTCGGCTGCGATAACCCAGATTACCGCGGATTCCAGTGATTTTTTCCTGTCACCTGACGGCGGAGTTTTAAATTCCACGGGATCATTGTTGGTGGTTGGCGATGATAGTCAGGATGTGCCGCGCATCTCGTTCATCAAGTTTGATATTAGTTCCTTGGATGAGGCATCTATTAGCACAGCTACTTTGCGGATGTCTGTCACTAGCTCCTTGCAGTCAGGCGACCCGTCAACCAGCCCCCCTTTCGGCAACCCCGGCTTGGGAGACGTTGTTGTCTATCAAATAGAGGACTACGGTACACCAAGCCTGGCTGCATTGAGTTTGCCGGATGGTGACAACAGTCCGGGGGTCATTATTCCCGGTAACGTCAATCCGAATCAGGCTGTGTCTGTAGATGCATTGGCGGCGGTGCAGGAAGCTATTCAGAATGGTGACGATTTTGTGGCTTTCCGTATAGAGACGGGTGTCACGGAGGATGAAAATGCTGACAACTTCAGCTTTGCCTCAGCAGATAATAGCGACACAGCCTTGCGCCCTGTGCTGGAGCTATCAACGAGCGAAATTGAAGAGCCTGTGGTCACGCTGCCGCCGAGTTCCATTCCACCTACGGGAGTGCCAGGGGCGACGCTTATTGATCGGACTATTGATCCAACTACGCCGATAGAACTGCTGGTGACCGTTAAAAACCCGGGTGGGGCGCCGGTGTTTATCTGGAAATGTTCGTCCAAGGACCCCCGCTGGGATGAGGTAGAGCAAGAGTGGGATATTCGGGATGCGCCGATCACCCAATTTATTATTGAGTCCGATTGTTCTGGCGTGCCAGGGTTTGCTGATATGGACAATGTTGTTCCGGATTACCTCCAGGCAAACATTAACGATGATGGTCAGGCCTGGGTCGGCTTCGTATTTCTCGATTCATCTATCGACTTTGCTGACGTCGTAGCTGGCCAGGCGATATGGGAAAACGTGGATGCACGTATCAGGGTGGATGATTGTGGCGTAGCCGCCGGGGATCGCGACGTAGATGCATGGGGTTCGTTGACGGCGGGCCCGTTTTTTGAAGAGCGTTTCCTTGAGACTGAGTATTTTGAAGTGGCCACGGCGCAGTGTAATCGTGGACGCTTGCTAAGCCGTCGTGGTTCAGTGTGGTCCGGCCCCTGGGATGGCAAGCTTGATCCGCTGGAGTTGGCCCGGTTCCAATTTCAGAGAAGTATCCAGATTAATAACTCGTCCGAGTCTCAAGCCTGTGTGCCAGCCAATATACGCAACAAGATATCTGCTAAGCAGAATGCAGCCCGCGCAAATCTTTATCGAAACTTCAATTACGAGAAATTCGTGACCCGGATGGAACAAGCGGACAAAATTGCTGCTGATAATTCGGGTGCCTATGCAGGCTGTTCGGCAAACGTGTTGGGTGCGTTGCGCAGTCAGCTAACAAGAGCCGCATTTACCGTATTTGATCGAATACTCCATCCCGCTCCTGAAGGCGAAGAAAACGGATACATTAAATATCCGGCACCGGGTCATGACTTCCCGGAAGAGGTGGTGGTTATCCCGCCGGTTATTGAGTAGATATTGCGTTATAACCCCTGGTCGCTGTTGCGATCGGGGGGATATGGCCGATAGGTTGGATACCGCGATCAGGGTCAATGTCCGCATTCGCAATATTCGAATGACAGGCGCAAAAAAAACCGACATAAAGTTGGCTTTTTTGCGCCTGAGACGCCCACTGACCGGGTCGTCCGGACTCCGGAATTACTTCGCTGCTTTACGTGCCTTCGCTTCGGCGACCACTTCTTCTGCCACATTTCTCGGGCACGGTGCGTAATGATCAAATTCCATCGAGAACTGACCACGACCGGAGGTCATGGTACGCAGATCGCCGATGTAGCCAAACATATCTGACAGTGGGGCTTCAGCCTTTACACGAACGCCGGTTGGGCCGACTTCCTGTGCCTTAATCATGCCGCGGCGACGGTTCAGGTCACCGATTACATCACCAACATGATCCTCCGGTGTAAATACATCCACTTTCATGATGGGTTCGAGCAGTTGAGGCTTGGCTTTTGGAATTGACTGCCGATAGGCATTGCGTGTAGCCGCTTCGAACGCCATGGTGGATGAGTCAACCGCATGGAATGCACCGTCCTTAAGGGTGAACTTGACATTCACCAGGGGATAACCGGCCAGTGTGCCTTCGGCCATCATTCTTTCGAAAGCCTTGTCGATCGAACTCCAGTACTCACGCGGGACGTTGCCGCCGGTTACCTTGGATTCAAATTCATAATTTTCACCACCCATTTCAATGGGTTCGATCGTGTAATCGATCTTACCGAACTGGCCGGAACCACCCGTTTGTTTCTTGTGGGTGTAACTGTCGTCAACCAGCTGCGTAATAGTCTCTTTATAAGCTACCTGCGGTTTGCCGACTTCAACTGCTACTCCATGGGTACGCTTCAGGATGTCGACTTTGATATCCAGATGCAATTCACCCATGCCCCGCATGATGCTTTCGCCCGTTTCCTGGTCTGTCTCTACGTGGAAGGACGGATCTTCGGCAATCATCTTGCCCAGCGCGATACCCATTTTCTCGGTACCCGCCTTGTCCACTGCCGCAATAGCGATAGAGATTACCGGATCAGGAAACACCATCGGTTCCAGCGTGGCCGGATTTTTCTCGTCGGCCAGTGTGTGACCTGTCTTGGTATTCTTCATGCCGAGGAAAGCGACAATATCGCCCGCCTGAGCTGAACTTAGTTCTTCGCGCGTGTCGGCATGCATCTCAACGATACGGCCTATGCGTTCGGTTTTGCCTGTAAAGGTATTAAGTACGCTGTCGCCTTTCTTGACCTTGCCCGAATAGATACGGGTAAATGTCAGAGCACCATAACGATCGTCCATAATCTTGAAGGCCAGGGCGCGGAAAGGCCTGTTGGGATCAACGATGGCCATCTCGCCAGTTTCATTGCCTTCCAGGTCAATTTCAGGCTGTGGTTTTACTTCCATCGGGTTGGGCAGGAAGTCAATAACTGCGTTCAACACATTCTGTACTGCCTTATTTTTGAATGCTGAGCCACAGTAGGTGGGGAAAAAATCCAGCGCAATGGTTCCCTTGCGAACGCACTTCTTTATATCGTCGATTGATGGTTCGTTACCCTCAAGGTAGGCTTCCAGCAGATCATCATCCTGCTCAACTGCGGTCTCGATCAACTTCTCGCGGAACTCTTCGATTTTTCCAGCCATGTCTTCCGGCGGATCGATAATTTCATATTTTTCCGGATCACCCGATTCATCCCAGACCCAGGCTTTGCGAGTCAGCAGATCGACAACACCTATGAAGTCATCTTCGATGCCGATCGGCAGCACCATAACCAGTGGGTTTGCGGCAAGTACATCCTCAATCTGTTGAACTACGCGATAGAAATCCGCACCTATACGATCCATCTTGTTGACGAAAATAATCCGTGCAACTTCTGATTCGTTTGCGTAGCGCCAGTTGGTTTCGGACTGGGGTTCAACACCACCCGAGCCGCAGAATACACCTATGCCGCCATCAAGTACTTTCAATGAACGATAAACTTCAATCGTAAAGTCCACGTGTCCCGGGGTGTCGATAATATTCAGGCGGTGGCCGTCCCATTTACAACTGGTCGCAGCGGACTGAATGGTAATGCCGCGCTCCTGCTCCTGGTCCATGAAGTCGGTGGTCGCTTCACCATCATGCACTTCACCGGTTTTATGAATTTTACCGGTGAGTTTAAGAATACGTTCGGTGGTCGTTGTCTTGCCCGCGTCTACGTGCGCGAAGATGCCGATGTTCCGGTACAGGCTAAGGTCTGTCATGACTGTCTGCTCTAGTTAAGTAGGTCGAATTAAAATGTATTAATCATTTGTCTGCCATTGTGTCATCCGGTTGCCTGAATGCACGCTTCGTTACAGCACCACGTTCGCTAACGCCGCTCTATATATAAGGAATAAAGAGCGCCGCTTTTTATGCAAGGCTGGGTGCGTGTACGCGCCGGCTAGGACAATTCCAAACTGTTGAATTGCAAAGTGAAAGCAACAAGTCTGAATCTGGCTGGCTTACCGGGCGGCAATAATAGCAGGACGATTTGACAGGAGCCACCGTAAATAGAGGATTTGGTAGGATTGAAATGATTGTAGAATCAGCTTGTGTCGGCTGGCCTCAGGCACATAGTATCAGTATAAAAACATTTAAAAACAAATAGTTAGTAAAACTTATTGCATTGCAATGTGGGTGAAAAATCTGTGAAAGGGGTCTGGTGCTCAAGGGGGAGGATTTGAGAGACTGCACAAATGGCGTGGACGGGAACAATTTCATGGTTGAACTCACGGTGGCCCGATAGCATCGGAATTCCGCTTACGGCGTTCCTTATAGTTACTTTGCTGTCTGGCTGCTCAAGTGCACTGCGCTGGGAAGAGGGTGGTGATTCGGCAGCACACAGGGCCCCCACGACATCAATTAGCGCAACCAGAGCTCGTCAGGCGGCAGCAAATACCGCCGTAGAAATGATTGGTAAGCCCTACCGTTACGGCGGTAGCAGTCCCAGGGGTTTTGATTGCAGCGGCCTGGTGCAGTATTCCTATTCATCGGCAGGGCTAAAAGTACCCCGTACCTCACGTGAGCAGTACGGCGCAGCAACACCCATTAGCCTGACTGACGCAGAGCCCGGTGATCTGTTATTTTTCCGCTATGACCAGAAGATTTCACATGTTGCGATTTATCTGGGTGATGAACGCTTTGTGCATGCGCCATCGTCAGGGAAAACAGGTATCAGTTGCCAGCCTGAAGAACCCGCATTATCAGCAGCATTTTGTGCGCGTGGGGCGACTCCGGTAGTCGGGCTAATCCCGCCTGGTTTTCGGTTCTTAGCTTTCGTGATTCTAGCGGGCCTAAGCGAGCAACTAGTACCTGCTGTCACGCGTGGTTAATGAATCCTGATGTGTACTTGAGCGGGCTAACCAGATTGTGGCTAAGCTGTCTGCAAACTATCGGAGTCCAGCTTATAGCGATTCAATATCAGGATGCTCCCAGAGTGCAGCAGGGCGGGAACAACTACATAGGCAATAGCGATCCACTGCAACACGGATTCACTTTGCTCCGCGAGGCTGCCGTCACTGGATTCAACAAAGCCAATAATTGACAGAAATGCGAGGAAAATGGCCGCGCCGAGCGCATTACCAACCTTATCAACCGCCGAGTAAACAGATGAAAGTACACCTTCACGACTAATGCCTGATTTAATACGGTCATAGTTAATTGTGTCAGTAAGTACCGAGAATGACATAAGGATAAATCCACCATTAAACAGACCAATAGCAACAGCAATTAACCAGACGATCCACATTGATTCGGCATCAGCCAGAAAATAGAATTGAATACTGATGGCATAAAGAATCAGACACCATTTGTATACTGGCATCTTGCCAAATTTTGCTGAGGCCCATACAAGCAATGGCATCGCGGCAATCGAAGCAACCGAAATAATGATGATCCAGATCGGGATGATATTGAATACATCAAACCCCAGTCGCATAGAGTAGGCAAAAAAGAAAAAACCACCTGCATAACCTATCCCGGCACTGATGTACTGTACGATATTGGCCGAAATAAGCACCACGAAGGGCTTATTGTTCCAGGCAATCTTCAATTGTTGCAGTAGCGGGACTGTGCCTTCGGTTGCTGTTGTTTGCGGCGCTTTAGCCGTACCGAAAAATACCCAAATGGTTGAGCCGGCTATTATGCTGCCAACAATAATAGCCATCCACTTATAGCCCTCTCGCGGCGTACTCCCTAACTCCAGTGTGACCCAGGCGACTATTTTTGGCGCTAGTGCACCACCAATAATTAGCCCTATCGCCAGTGCAGCATTACGAAATGAAATAATTGTCGTGCGTTCGTTAGAGTCTTCCGACATCTCGGATGCAAGTGTGAGATAGGGTACTGAAAACATCGAATAGCCCGTATTTAAAATCAGGTAGATTGCGGTCATGTAAACAAACAGCATGAACTGGGTTGACAGGTCAGGCGCAAAAAAGAGCAGTATGAAACTAAATGCTGAAATTAACCCGCCGAGCAGGATGAACGGGCGGCGTCGACCCCAGCGTGTTTGGGTTTTGTCAGAAATGATACCGGCGATCGGGTCGGCAATGACAACCCATATCTTGGCAATCATAATGATGAGTCCTGCCAACGCAGCTTCCAGGCCAAGCACCGTGGTCATATAAATGGGCAGGATTAAAGCAGGCGTGTCTCGAAGTATCTGTCCACCAATCTGGCCGGCACCATAGCCAACGTAAGTTGAAATCGGTAATAGCCTTTCCGGGCGATTTCTCAGGCGGCGAAGTAAACTACGGACATTTTTTAACAACAGACGTGCTCCGATTCATGCTACGAGCCACAGTAACAAAAAAAGCAGTCAGAGCGAATTTTTAATCTGGTTAATCTGTGAATAACTGGTTATCAGCTGCCAGCATAGAATTCTCATTCCGCAGGTAAATACCCTCACTTATCTCGGTATAGTGCCTGTCGAGATAGGTCTGCAGAAAATTTTTGACGTAGTCGGCATCGTGGCATATATAGCCGAGTTCGCATGGGTCAAATATCAATTTCGGTTTGCTGGACTCGATATCAGTCAGCAACTCTTCGCGGCGTTTTGCGGTTATGCCTTGTGGGCCAAAATGCCCAGGATAGTACTGTTCAACAAAATTACCTGTTACAAAGCGTGATGCTGGCGGCCGTTGTGTAAGCATGTGTATTTCTGGTGCATAACCACCCATTACAAAAATCGTATCCGATTCAGCAGTGTATTCTTTGGTCGTTTCAATAATTTTGGTCACCGTATCAGGGTCTGGAAAAATTGCCGCTGTACCGCCAACCTTTTTCTGTGTTTGCGCCGCCAATAGGTCGATGTTTTCAACGGAGGCGACAGAGCCGAGGATGACTCGGCTTCCGAGCAGAGCCAGTAATACCAGGGTCATCGCCAGTGCACCTTTACGCTGCCAACTGGATTGTAAGGTGCGACTTCGCCATAACCAATTGAAGGTTATTCCTGTGGTGATTGCCATAACGAAATTAAGAGGCCATAGATAATTACTCGAACTGTTCGCTGTGGCGGTCGCAACCAGTAATGTCGTTAGTAGCCATATCAGGATTACACCCAGGTTGTGTTGGTGTTTTGTACGCCACAACCTGGCAGTTGCAAGCACCGGGAATAAAAGGAAAAGTCCATAAGGAAGTGCAGTCGATAGCATATTATTTATGAGCAAAATATCAGTGCTGGTCGTATACCGACTGTTGTAAACATAAAAGCCTTCCCAAAACTCATTCCAGTATCCGAGTGACCAGTAATGGGTTGCGAAAGCCATAAATGGGATGAGAAACGTGAGGCCTGAAGCAATACAGCATGAAACCCGGGTGCGAAGGTTTAGTCCCGGCGCAGTTAATGACACGATGCATGGAACAAGTGCGAAGATGAAAGCACTTTGCTTAAAGGTAAAGGCCAAACCGAACAACAGACCGGCGAGTGCCAGGCGTTTTCTGCCAATCGGATTCGAACTGATGGGTTGCAGTAAGCAGGCAAAACCCGCTGCAGCAGTTGCCCCCATCATTAGATCGGCGTTCAGGGCCCAGAGGTCTTCATCACAGATCCATACGGTTGCAAGAATCAGCAGTGCCATTGAGGTTGCAGCCGCGGTAAAACGTCCGAAACATAGCCGCACCCGGCGCAGCAAGTAGCCGCTGCATGTGATTGCATAAAGGATGCAAGACCAATGTATTGCGGTGTAGGAGTAGGGTCCGGTTGCTGCCAGTACCAGGCCATGCCAGAGGTAGAGTAGTGGCCCCCGGTGAACCATTACGTCGACGTAGGGAAGTCCCCCGTAGAGAAGCGATGCGCCTGCTATTGAGGACATTGCTTCATCGGGATCAAACAGGGAGTAGCCGGTAGCCAATAAAAAGCGGAATGCCAGAAATAGCATTAACGCGGTGCCGATAATTGTCAGCATTAGCCAGTCACGACGATCAACATGCTCCCATGCTTGCGTGACTTTGTAGTAATTTTTGCTCGAATTCATCGACAATCCATTGGCGCAAATCCTGACCCTCGCGAATTCGCGCAAAGGGTTTCTGCTACAGTACAAAATAGTGAATTTAGCTGTTTCTTATGTTGAATTGGTTCACAGTTTAGTAACTATTTCAGGCTGCGCGTGCCCTGTCAGAATAGCTGAAACGCTGGTATTCAAAGGGCCTGAGGTGAAAAACAGGGTTATTGCCTACAGTGATCCCAGAAAGGTGAGTATTGCAGCGCGTTGTGAGCCAGGCAGGCCAGTATATGCATCGCGTGCGGCCAGCGCTTCACCGCCATGCCAGAGTATCGCTTCACTCAGGTTGCGGGCGCGTCCATCGTGCAGGTAGGACTCATGCCCGGTTACTACCTTCGTTAAACCAATTCCCCAAAGTGGAGCTGTGCGCCACTCGGAGCCCGAAGCCAGATAGTCTGGCCGGTTGTCCGCCAGACCTGCCCCCATATCGTGGAGTAACAGGTCGGTATAGGGGTGTATAACTTGATTGCTAAGTTCAGGGTGGCTTGCCGCTGCGCCAGTTTTCAATGTGGAAACATGGCATTGCACACATCCTATAGCGCGAAATATCGCAGCACCCTGTTGTACTTTCGGGTTGTCGGAGTCACGTTGCGCAGGGACAGCAAGCAATCGTACATAGCGGGTTAGTTGTTCAAAAAACTCCTGCTGAAACTCAATTTCGCTGGCATGCGCCTGTGCGGCTTTGATGCAGGCCTGCTGATTTTCCGTGCAGTTATCTGTTGGGTTTAAGCGGGTCGTAATACCCATATCACCCAGCGATGCCCCTGCATTTTGTTCTTCTACGGTCGCAACATTTGCTTTCCAGCCAAATCGACCAATCGTGGTTTGCTGCCTGGTGCTGCTCCAAACACGATTTGCCCGACCTGAGATTCCATCACTATTTTCGTCGTCAGGATCGGCAAGTTGTTCGATCAATTCTGTCGGTACAGCTTCCAGCAGCCCCAGGCCAATGACGGGACTGGCAACCCTTAATGAGTGCATTGTGGTGGCGGGTAAAGCCCCGAATTGCATATCATCAAAAACTACCGTGGGCTGACGCAGTTCATATGCGCTTCCATCTGCATAGGTACCGGTAATCTGGGTATATTCGATAATGGCCATGCCTTCTGGTGTTACGCCATCAATAGCGCGATGCTGAAGTTGGCCACCATAGTTTTGCAGTGGTTTGGGGCCACCATGTACAGATTCTCCGGGAATGCTCAGGCGTACAAGTATGGATTCAAAGGCTTCTGTTGCTGATTCAGGCGGTCGGCCACGGCCATTATTGATATGGCACGATGCGCAGGCGATGGCATTGAATACGGGGCCCAGACCATCATTGGTGGGGACCTGTCCTGGTGCAGGATCCCACTCGGTATTGAACTGAATTTTGCCAAAGGTAAAGCGGGCCCGTTCTGAAACCGGAGCGTTGGCCACGATTTGCCGAAAAGATTCTTGTCCTACGGGCTGTATGGTTGCAGTTCCTGCCAGATCGGGTCCAGGCGTAATCGCCAGTAGTTCATCACGTGTTGCTGCATTCAGGTCGCTGGTCAATAGTAGCCATGTCGCTGCAATAAACAGGAATTTTTGCGTCGGCCTGGGTGTGCCGGGTATGTTTGGAAAATGCAGCATGAACAGATACCGTGGGTTAGGTCGCAGTTAGTCTAAATTCTCTTAACAAAAATTCGTGTATATCCGCTCAGGGCATTTGTGCGCCCAAACGCGAACCAAGTGCCTTCATGTCATTGCTCCAGGCAGTCTGATCAAAGCCTCTGGTAAGTTCAGGTAAGTGCGAAATTTTGTAACCAGTAATAGAGATTGATTCGACTAGCAGTTCATCTTTGCCATTGTTAAGTGCGCTCCAGGTTGATACCTCGTCACCCGTAGCCATAGGCAGTACGATACTTGTGTGACCCGTAGCATAGCCGTCACTGCCACTGGGATGGGCTTCCATTACCATTAGTCCCGGTCGCTGGTCACCTTCGCGCTGCAGGTAGATGCGGATGCTGATGTCGCGTGGGTCAGCGCGTTTGGGAAGCTTAACGGCGAAATCCACGGTAAAACTGTACAGCCCGCCACATAAAGGCTTGAACACCTGGCCGGTCCATTCCCCAAAAGTTGCATTGCGGTACTTGGAACGAAATGGGCGGCCATCCACTGTCATATCCAGTGCTGTCACATTGTAATCTATGCGGGTTGGTGCACCCGTTTGTTTGAGATTCGCACCAGTGTAGGTGAAGCCAATTTTTTCATTGGCACAACGCTGCTCATTTTTTTCCATGGTGATTTTGCCATCTTCCAGAAGGCCAAAAAATTTCTGGAAGTCTTCATCAGTAAATTCCTGATTGTCTTTTGGTAGTGGTGATTTAGCGCTGGCAGTACACCCGATCAGTACAAGTATCATTGCGCTCAATATGCGGGTAACCGTCTGAAGCGGAATCGATATATTCATATTGCGTTCTCTAATGATTAAATTGGTAGGGCACTATTTTTCTACCATTAAGAGTATGGTCCAAGCATATACAAGATACAGACCCCGATCTGGTTGACCAGCGCTTGTTGCCGAGGGTTGGTCAACTAAAAAGTTGAATACCTTGTTACCGGTTATCAGCTCTTGTGGCCATGCTGGCTCGCTATTTATTCGCCTGCCGTAACTGACTTGAATATTTTTCCAGTGTAGCTATCGGATCTGCAATATATTTGCTGTGCACTTCACTGGCCATGGTTATGTAGTTAGCAGGTAACTCATCAACTGACTCCATTTTGCGGCCTGATGCGGTGCTCATCATATGGCCAGGATGATCTCCCATTTGCATCCACGGCTCCCATTTCAGGATATTGTGGAACTCGAAGGTGCAGGGTGCTGAGACCAGCTTCTGGTTAAATGCATCTGCCAGATTGCCCTGCACGGTTGTATAAATATTAAGTAGTATGGTTGGTGCTGAAGGTTTAGGAAACTTTATAGTCGCTTCGACCGATGTTGGTATCCATACTCGTTCAGCACTTGTAACCGCTGGTCCCAGGCTACTTCGATAATCATGGATCATTGGGTTATCTGGGCTGATCAGCCCGTTTGTTGTAAGAGTGCGAATCTCGGGGCCCAGACGTACATGCCGTACTTTATTTTTTTCACCGGTGTAGGGATTTGCAAACTCATGGAGTAGCTCGCCTGTGTTCAGGTCGGTGTAATAGGTCAGTTCAAAAAATGCAGCTTTAAAAGTCCCATCTGGTTGTTGGTACCAGCGATGAAACATTCCGACTTCCATGCCATAGAGTGCGGTGGATTGTGCATCGACTACGCCGTAACGTGTCCCGCGCATCCACCATATAACCAGGCGGTCATCAAAGCTGCCCGATAAGCGCTGGTAGGCTTCAAGTAACCGAACTGGATCGGTAAGCGCGCCGGGGGCAGGTTCTGCAGTTAGGCCATGCCATGGCAATAGGCTTGTTGCGGAGGCCGCAAGATTTTGGAGCAATGTACGTCTGTTAAGCATCCCTAATGTATAGCAGAAAAGTATACAATTAATCGAGTTAAGCAAGCGCGATTAGCAAATCTTGGCGAAGTTTGTCGATAGCACTATCGATAGACGTTACTGCAGCCTCGTCTTGTCCCAGGTGGGCCTAATTGTCTTCCCAGGCACTGAGCAGATCATCCGTACTCATATTTGCTTCTATCGGCATTAGCTTGCCGAGATTCTTTAGCAGAAGGACTGCAGCCCATCCTTTGCGCGGGTTGCCACCAATGTTGTCCTGATCGTAATGGGCGAGATAGGGGATCCGCTGCAGTTCACCTATAGGGACGAGCATTTCAAAACCAGCTGTGCGACGTACGATTTTCTTCAGTGAGCTCATTGCGCCACGTGTTGTAACCCAGGGCGATTAGCGCAACCACTAAGCTTATTATTGCTAACTGATTACGTTTTATTTGCTCGGTAAGCCGCATGGATGACTGTTCCTTCATTTGACAATATCATGGAAGGAGTTAATTAAAGATCAGGTTTTTACTGGGGTAGTTCCTTAATAGAAGCAGGGGCCCGTGCTAGGCTTTGTTGCGGCACAGAAAATAAATAAATGCTCTCTATTTTGGATATTTTGTAGGAAAAAGTGTCTTACAGGGTAGCCTTGGAAAGGGAATCAATGGGCCGCAATAATGTGCAAGCCAAGGGTTAACAGGACATTTTGCCTTGTGTGCGAAGTAGCTGTTTGGGCTGCATGCCTGATTCTGGCCGGCGGTTGTGCCGCCAAACCATCAACAAGTGATAAAGGCATGGATGGCGATGCCGTTATTGCTGTAAAAAATAGTAGCGCTAGCTCCACCAGCAACGCGGCTATGTCAGAGTCTCGACGTGGTGAAGCGGCTGATCCCAGGCAAGGGGGTTGCGGGAACTGACTCTGGTCGAGGGTGAGAGCATTACGGCTGCCCCCGGGTTAGATGCAACGGGATTATCAACACAGAATGCCTCGCGTGGATGAAAGCAACAATCCAGTTGATGAATTGGTAGTCAAAGCAGGCCCGCCCGGGCTGCCGCTTGTAGATCCCTTGCAAGCAATATGATGCGCAATATGATTCCTGGCTGGACCGTAATCAGGTCAGGGTTTATCGAACTGTGTGTGGTGCGACCGCATGGTTTGATGGCTTCTTTGGCGACCGTCGCTTTGACCAGGCCACCGGGGCCACCTATGGCCGTATCAGTGCGGGTGGTTACTGGGATGAGCGCAATGGTTGGGATACACGGATACGCTTTCGTGCCCGCTTTGCGTTGCCGTCACTACGCGAGCGTGGTTCCATTATAGTTGGCAGGGGTGATGAACAAGACCTGATTGACGAACGTAATACCTCGGGCGGTGACCCTGCTCCTACGCCTGTGAGGCCGGATCAGGAGGACTCTACTTTCGTAGGCTATGGTTTTGACTTGCTGAAAAGTCTGCCACGCAGTCTCAGTTTTAGTGCGGGGGTAAGACTGGATATGCCGCTTGAATATATAGCAAAAGCAAAATACCGGCGTGTCTGGCAATTATCAGAGCGCAATCTGCTGCGGCTCAGGCCGATCCTGTACTGGAAATCAGAGGAGGGCATTGGTACCACGGTTAACGTTGATGTAGACCACGTCATCAATAGCGCCTTCCTGTTCCGCTGGGCCAATTTTGGAAATGTCTCCCAATATGAGGAAGTGGAGGGCGTGGACTGGGGCACGACCTTCTATCTTTTTCAGGCGTTGTCAGATAAACGCGCTTTAACCTACAGCACATTTGCCCGGGGCGAAACGGATGCGCCAGTAACGTTCAAGAATGTTGGCTTTGAGTTTCGCTATCGGCAGCGCATTTTACGGGATTGGTTGTTTATCGAGTACATCGGTGGTGTGAGCTGGCCGCGGGAATTCATTGATGAATCGCGTAAAGCAAATTTTGGCAGTGGACTGCGCCTGGAAGCTTACTTTGGTCCGGCACCTGATAGCTGGATGCGTTGAATAAAATTTTCCTGATGCAGACGATTTGGTTAATCGCGAGTAATTGGAGTGACCCTTCCTTAACAATATTCTGATGGCCGGGCAGGGTGCTTCAGTATTGTCGAAAGTGCGTAATGAATAGGCTGATATTTTTATGGTCTTTAAGGGGCTGAATTTGTTTCCTGAGTCTGCGGCAATGCATAAGCTACCAGGTAATCATCAATAGTTTTTGCATTGATAAACATGTGGCTGCCAGCTGCAACAACTATATATTGTCTGCCATTCACCGCGTAGGTCATGGGCGTAGCATGAGCTGCCGCGGGTGTTTTTATAGCCCATAGCTCCTTGCCGGTACGGGTCTCAAAAGCGCGCAGATAGCTGTCGGCTGTCCCGCCTATAAAAGTTAGCCCGCTGGCCGTGGTAATAGGGCCGCCCGCCAGCGGACTACCCCATTTAAGGGGTAAAGGCAGGGGTGAGAGTTCCTCGATGGTGCCTAGTGGTACGCTCCATGCAATTTCACCTTTAGCCAGATCGACCGCCACCAAAGAAGACCAGGGCGGTTTGGTGCAGGGCATGAATTGAGGGCTCAGGAAAATTTTCTGCCTGATCGCATAATCCGTGCCATCAATCTTGGATGGTGGGCCCATGGGTGCACCGGCGGTGTAATCGCCTGGTGGTGGCGGTGGTGCATCCTCATTGGGCAGTAACTGCAGCCATAAAGCCACTTGCGAAACGTTGGTTATCAACAAGTTATTGGCCGGATCCCATGCGCCGCCACCCCAGTTCGGCCCACCTGCAGTACTTGGATTCATTAACCAGCCATCACGACTCGGTGGTGTGAAAATACTGCCGTGGCGAGATTCTTCAATGACTTTGCGGCATGCACTGCGGTCAAGGAAAGTAGCACCCCAGGCATCATCCGGGCTGAGGCGTGTTTGCATCAGCGGCGGGGGCTTTACCGGGAAGGGTTGTGTGGGTGACAGCATTTCGCCCGGTACACCGTCGGTAGGTACGGGGCGTTCTTCAACTTCGAATATTGGTTTGCCCGTATCACGATTCAGCACGAACACCAGGCTTTGCTTGGTAAGCACAATCACAGCCGGTACAATTTTTCCGTCATGAGGAATATCGGCAACGATGGGGGCGGCCGGAATATCCCAGTCCCAGACATCGTGATGCACTGCCTGGGAAGGCCCAGGCAATTTCTCCGGTGCGGGCTTTGAGTGCTACCACTGAGTTGGCCCAGCGGTTGTCGCCTGGACGTGTGCCGCCATAGAAATTTGGGCCTGGACCTGCTGTGGGAATAAAAACCAGGCCACGTTCCGGATCGGCCGATAGCAATGACCAGGCATTGGCGCCACCCGTCAGACGCATGGCGGCATCGGTCCAGTCAACCGAGTGTGGCTGAGTTCTATCCCGCGGAATTGGGTCGAATTGCCAGCGTAACTTCCCTGAATGTGCGTCAAACGCGCGGATCAGCCCGGCCGGTGCATCCGGATACTGATTCTTCATATTGTTGATATGACCAATGATTACTACACCATCCACGATGACAGGTGGCGCAGAAAAAGTGGTGCCTGCAGCGTCGGGTTGTGCCGGAGTGCTGGCGGCAATCAAAGGGTTTACATCAATGCTGCCGCCGTTACCAAATCCGGTGCAGCGCAAGCCATTTATCGCATCCACAGCGATTATGCGGCGATCATGCGTTCCCCAGATAATACGGTGTTGGCACTGTTCGCCATCAGCGACTGCCGGATCCTGCCAGTACGCAACCCCCAGACATTTTAAACGGGTAGGTACTTCGCTGAGTTCAATTTCGGGGTCATGTGACCAGCGTTCTTTGCCGGTAGCCGGGTCCAGAGCAAACGCACGACTAAATGGCGAGCAGGCTACCAGTGAGCCGCCGGCTTGCGCTGGCAACAGTATGGGAGTTGCATGAAAGCCTGCATAGCTGCGACGGTCAGGAAAGCGCTCAAGATCACCGTGTCGGTATGTCCAGGCTATCTCCAGTTTGCCAACATTGCTTTTGTCGATCTGGGTAAGTGGTGAGTGTCGTGCACCACCCTGATCACGACCGTAGTAGAGCCATCCCGTGTCACTTTCAGCATGATCAGCCGCAGTCAGGCTAAGGGGAGTACACAGCAGCAGCAATATTCTGCAGCCTGTAAAAAACCCGGGTGGCCTCTTTTCAGGCAGACCAGTGATATTTCGGTTAGTGCGGTTCTGTCTTACTAAACCTGTGTCTGCTCGGTGTAGCAGCATAGAGCCGTCCTCATCGGGTGCAATTCAAAAAAAGCAGCTAAGTTATTCCTCTTTTTGAGGCAGCTTCTTGTTATCCAGATCCTTAAAATGCTTAAGGCAGGGTCTTTAATAATCTATATCCCCTGGCTATTCAGGATGCGACCTTCAATTGTCCGCGCCCTTTGGTCGGCAATAAAGGTGAAGTCTTGTGGATCCAGTTTTTTGGGTCAGTTTTGTGGCCGGGGCAGGGAATGACTCTGATATTGGTATCTTCCAGTTTCTTCAGTGCCACCATATCCAGGCGTCCGAATTTGTCACCGTAGTCTTTGGTCATTTTACGGACCTGGGCAATCGTGCGATCGGTATCCAGGAGCAGTTCTTCTCCGGGATTCGCCGCCTTAATCGGGCGTGTGGTGCTTAGCACCACATAGTCCTCATCCATAACCACATCACGTGTCATGTCTACCAAAATTTTATGCTCATTGGCAGTTGCGCCCCGGACCTTGCTGCCATCAAGGGCTGTGGATTCGTCCTTTGGCATGAGGACAACCATGTGAATTTGCGTATTGTGATCATCGATCGGTGTTACATAGGCCGTTACAATTTGTGGCGGGTAGTCAGGCTGGTAATTGGTATTACGTGAAACACAGCTGATAACATCATATTCCATCACGAGGCCTGAAGAATCTGAGTAATTACCCTCGGCGTCCCACGCGGCATGCCATGCTTTCACATAGTGGTCAGTAATTTCCTGATCAACAATCGTGACGCCCTTGGGCAGCCATTTGGCAAAATCATGAATGTAATGCACGTGACACGGGTCGTTATAGTTTTCAGCCATCCGCATATAGTTGATATCTTTGTGACGCGGAATTACCCCATAGTGCCATTCGCCGGTTTCAGCCTCAGGCATGATGTCAGGGATGGCTGGCCGCTCGTCTTCGCCCAGGTCGCCGAGGAATACAAATACCAGGCCATATTTTTCTTCAACCGGATAGGAAGGTACACGCGCCTTTTTTGGCGGTTCGGTGGGGGTTTTTATCCCGGCGGGGATAAGTGTGCATTGCCCGTCGCTGTTAAATTCCCAGCCATGCTGTGGGCACTTAATGCCGCCGTTCTTACATTCGCCGACTGAGAGCGAAGCGCCGCGGTGCACACAGAGGTCGCTTAAACAGTGTATGCCCGCATCATTACGAAACAGCACAAAATTATGGGCCAGCATAGTAACGCGGAGTGGGGTGTCATCAAGGTCATCAGCGATACAGGCGGCATACCAGTTATTTATAAACATAGCGAGTGTCCTGATCGGGGCTCATGAGTTCCTGGAGTCAGTTGTCAAGGTTAACATGTAATTACATGGAATGCCGTGGGTCATCTGACCCATCACTGCAAAATTGATCAAACACATAGCACTATATTGAGATTGATTCAGTCCTGAAAGCTTTGGCCGCATGTATTCGTTTCGTTTGCGGAGTTGAACGCGCTATATAGTGTATTGCTGCTAACAAAGGCGAACACTCCATAATGACCGTCCTGTTGCTGGCACTGGTTGTGCGTCTCGTAGCACACGAGTTTGGTTGTCATCCGGCGGTTGGTGCCTACAGGGCTGATTGCACAAATTGTACCGGCATCGGCATGCTTCACGGGTGGTTGAAGTTTCCATGCAAGTATACTAATTGGTTTTGGCATGCCTGGTCGTCCCGAACTGGCATTTGTAGTGATGGGCATAGCTTATGTGCAAAAGCCGATTCTTGTACTGAAACTTTTTACACACTGATGTTTACGACCTTCTGGTTGAACGTGGCGGTGCCCGTTTTACTGACGTGGTGGAAGCCCTAATACGATCAGGTGCAGGTGAAAGCCATAACCTGGTTCTGCCGGGTCACTTGAGTCTGATGGGTGGGGTTGCACGGGAGCTGCTAAGCTACAGCCTTCCATACGCTATGCCGACATGCTATTCACTGCGTAGACAGGTATTCCACAAGTACCCGCATAAGCAGTTTGCAGCATTTCACTAGGGTACTATGCGTCCAGCATTTGGTTCCCGGAGCATTCCCCCGTATGTCTGATATCAATCCCGCTGTACCTGCGAGTGAGCAGGACGGCCGTCTATTTGGTCCGAAACGTCTGAACTTGCGAATTGCTTCTGATGTTTCCCGGCTGAATATGAACACTTTGTTGTTCGGCTCTTTTTTTGGTATCGCGATGATGGGTTTTGTCAACGCCTGTCAGCCATACCTGTTTACCGAAGTTTTACACGTGCCGCTAAATGAGCAGGGACCGCTTGCCGGAAACCTGACCTTTCTGTCTGAAATTGTGGTGATCTGCACTATTGGGTTTGTTGGTGCATTTTCGGACAAGGTGGGGCGTAAGCCGCTGTGGGCAGCAGCCTTTGCAGTAATGGCTATAGGCTATTTTCTCTACCCCCTGGCCACGTCTGTTGATCAGCTCACCCTCTTCCGTATGTTTTTTGCATTTGGGTTGGCTGCTAACACAGCCATGTTGCCGTCTGTCGCAAATGACTATGCCACCGACGTAACGCGCGGCAAAGTCATTTCAGTTTGTTTTATGCTAAATGGCCTGGGGTTCATTCTGATACTGACACCGCTGCGCTTTTTGTTACCCATATTTACGGAGATGAGTGCCGGTGACCCTGCAGCCGCCGCTCGAATGTGGCTATGGTCGGCAGCCGGGATTTGCCTGATCGTATCCACCGGGTTGTTGTTTGGTCTGAAATCCGGTGCGCCAGCTCAGTTAGAGAAACGTGAGCCTATACTGTCGACGTTGAAAATTGGCGTGCATGCGGCCAAGAAAATTCGTATAGCACTGGCCTATGCCGCCGCAGTTGTGGCACGAGGTGATATGGCAGTACTGAGTACCTTCTTTGTGTTGTGGTTGACACAGGAAGGAATAGCAGTGGGTATGGATACGAGTGCCGCAAGTTCGGTGGCGCTAAAATTCTATATTCTCATCCAGGTGTTTGCACTGTGCTGGTTGCCCGTGATGGGTTATTTGCTTGATCGCATCGACCGGGTGGCGGGGCTGGCCCTCGCTATGGTCTTGGCGGGTGGTGGTTATTTCTCGTTGTTCCTGATTGACGATCCGCTTGGCCCCTATATGTACTTTGCTGCCGTGCTGGTGGGTATGGGTGAGATGTCGGCTAATCTTGCATCCCTTACGCTGATCGGTTCCGAAGCGCCTGAGAAGGGCAGGGGTGCGGTAATTGGATTATTTAGTCTGTGTGGTGCGATTGGTATTTTGTTGATAGCTAAATTTGGCGGAATTCTGTCCGGTATATTTGGTTCTATCGCGCCATTTATGTTGGTGGCTGCAGCAAATGTTGTGGTGCTTGTCTTGGCTCTTTGGGTCCTGCGCATTACGCGCAAGCAGGCAGCCTAGAAATGGATCGTGCTTGCAGGTTTCGTGCTTAATCGTTGTTAGAGCTGTTTCTGTGCAGCCTCGATAGTATTATCGAGCCCATGTTGACCACTCAAAACTGTAATTCTAAAACTGTAAATTAGAGACCCATAGAATCTATTCTTGTTTGCAGGTTTCTATTTTATAGATATATCTGTTTCCATAAAAGGCACATAGATGTTTGTGCCGGTTGAGTGCAGAAGCTGAGCCGGCACCGCTAATATGCCGCCAATAATTACGCAGATTGCCAGAGTTTTTAGAAATGCTATCAGCAGTCTGGCCGCGACGAGGCAGCAATAGATACCTACGAACAGTGTTGCGGTGAGCTTAAGGCGCAGGTTGCCCGCAGCCCCTCTGCAAAGACCAGGTTACTTGCAGAATCGATCACCCACGCCTGATACCAGGCTGCTGCTGATTTTTTTATTCCCAGAATTTATACCAGGGCTTTTTCTCAGGTTTACCGTCAACCTTGTTGGCTTCCTGACCAGGTTCCCGGTTAGCACGATATTCTTCCTGTATTTCTTTGCGCTCGTCACGGCGATCACGCATTTCTTGTGACTGTTCATTACCCTTGCTATTGCCGGGTTTATCTTTGTCGTTGTCTTTCTCATTGTTACGATCGTCATCGTCATGATGGCCTTCACCATGTTTTTGTTTTTTATTGCCCTTATTGCCATTGGATTTTTTATCAATTTCTGCTGCAACATTATCGGGGTTTTTTGTGGGCTTGGATTTATGCTCGTCTGCCAATGCATATGAAATGTTCAGAAGTAATAAAACACTGGTGCTAAGCACAAAAATTCTTTTCATGGTAATCCTTCGATATCAATGCAAGTGTTGAATGAATATAGCAGATGAAGATAGAGCGAAATATTTATCTGCTGTAGATAAGCTATTCCATAATCCAGTCGCAGGAGGCCTGTGTTCCGGCTGATCACAGTGATCCGGGTGCTTTTGGTGGAGGCAGAAAGCTGACAGACTTCGGAAAAGTCTGTCAGCTTCAATCAGGGTAATGACAGTATTTGGTGTGCGTAGCTAGTGACATCCAGCATCGCAGTCGGCATCTATATCTGCTGAGCCAGCTAAGGGTTCACCCATATATGTTTCGCCTGTGATAGATGCCGTTGTGTCAGTGCATGTAATACCTGTGTCGCCCATCAGGAATTCAAAGCGCGCATCGGCGTCACCATCGTTATCAATGTCAGCTATAGATGCTGCGGTATCGGTGTCCTGAGCCCCATTTATGCCGAACCGCAGGCTGGCAGGGTTCGTCTGTGTTGCATCAAAGTCGATTACATCACCATCGCTAATGCTGGTTGTTAGTAGTGCTATGGGCACTACGTCATCGTTATGGTGTGGATGAATACTATTGCCGCCGTTGATGCCGATAACCACATTAAGCACGGGTAAGGGTGTAGTGCTGGCGGAGTTCATCATAACCGGCACTATGCCGGGTATGGGAATGCCTTCACCATCCAAACCATGGTTATGCCACCAGAGATCCCAGATCGTATCGCCCCATGCCCGCAACTGGTTGAAGAACGGATCCGTCTGGATGATATAGGCGACTGGTTCGCCGGAGGGTGTCGGGTCGCTTAATGTTCCACCCACACCATTAATCTCATCACGCAGGAACTCGACAAATTCCCGACTTGTTCCCTGGTAATAAAGTGTAGCTTCTACTCTCGCTGCACCAGGAATAATTGAAACCGATTGATCATCATATCCACCGGCATATTCTTCCGCAGTAAAAAAGTTGATATCAGGAAGATGTGTAGTCGGGTTCACCGGCAGGGAGTGGCGCTCCGCTGCATTTGCAGCATCAAAGCCTACAGGTGGGATACGATTATCTTTTGCGCGTCCATCTGCCAGCACGAAATGAAAAGTATGCAGTTCATTCGTCAGGCTGCTGCTTGGATGAGATTCATAGACAAGTTCATCCAGGTAGATCTCGCTTGTGCTCAGCACCGGACTGGCCGGCATCGACTTGAGGGTGCCAGCAGCACTGTCATAGGGATTCACTTCATAGATAAGCTCATCACTATCATCGTAGGCGCGGATGTTTACAAACATACGTCGACCTTCAGGAAAGCCTGAGATCAGCTTGTGGCCGGTATTATTTTGTACCCTGAACCTGAACTCACCCGATAAACTGTTATAAGCCAGGTTTTTTAATGTACCCGCCATTCCGAGTTGAGCAAGTGCCCGGTCAGATGCGGCTTTAAGTTTGTCACCCTGTTGTTTGGGTGATATTCCGGCATCCAGATCAAGCGTCAGTACCCCCGGTCCCTGATCAAGGAGTTCAGCATTACGCGGGTCGTAGACCGGGCCATTGGGGTCCAGGCTCGCCAGTATCCAGGTTATCCAGCTGTTACCGCCCATCAGGTCATGATGGGGCATCCCGGAATTGGGATGAGGGGTGCTGCCATCGGGCCGCAATACAGCGCTGCCCTTATTTGCGCCCTGTGCATAAGAGTCTGGCATGTGGCAGTCCTGACACTTGTTAACAAAGGTTACATCTTCACCCCCCTGTGCCTGGAAGTCCGCATTGGTTGGGGCACCGTCGCCGCGGCCAAAATCTGACAGCATGAATTCGGAGAAGGTGCGTTCCACATGGAAATAGGCATAGGCCGGGTGCTGTTCTGTAATCAGTGCGCCGGGGTTAAGATCCGGCAGGCCTGATGCCCCCAGGTTTGCAAGTACCGGGTTAGAAACATCATGGCAGGTGCCACAATAATAGCGAGACTTATGGAAACGGCTATACAGCATTTTATGTTTCGCACCTGCGTCAGCGAAGCTGGCACGTTTCTCAGCACCGGTACTGTTATAGAAATGGCCGGATGTAGCTTCGTCATAATTTTCATTTGCAGGTTTGTCGTCAGTATATAAGGGGCGCCCATCCATTTGCGTAAGTGCATTGGCTTCGGTTGTATCTTCAGCGAGGGTTTTATCTGCTTCATTTTGTGCAAGTGTGCCGCTGCCCGGGCCGGTATTGCCGGCTTCATCCCAGTAGCCAATCCAGTCGCTACTCTCGCGCTCACCTGAATGGGTTTCAGCAAAAAAAGGATCGTAGGCGGTATGGCAAAAATCGCAGTGGATGCCATCAAAATCACTGCCGGTCATTGCTGATGCATTGGTCGGGTCAGAGCGACCTTCCAGCCAACCCTCCGGAAAGTGGCAGCGTTCACAAATATCCGTTGCGTTGGGATTTCCTATAGCCCATATCGCATCCTGCATAGCCACGGTCATCGTGGCCCAGAAAATCGGGTCGCGGGCTGCTTGCGCCATCATTGAGCCTGTCCATAGCGTGCCAGGATCATTTGCCGGATCGTAGCCTTGATGACAGTTAAGGCAACGCTTGGGTGCTTCAAGTGTTACCCCATCTGCCGGCTGGGTCCCGGGCATACGGACTAAGGGATCATCTTCAACAGCCAGCGGTGTCCATGCGAATGCTACGGTGGTGGTTAGCAGTGAAAGTGCCAGAGAGATCCCCAGTATTTTCAGGGCCTCAAGGGTCGGGGCAATGCGTAAAAAGGGCATAATTTCCACCTCTAGAGATAGCGACAGATCAGCAATAAACGTCTCCAACTCAATTATGGGGGTGGAATATGTGCTTGGATAGTTGGGAAAAATACTTATCTTTCTGTGGTAAATGCTGCGGCAGTTCAAGCCACCGTGGCTAAAAAAATCAGACTATATTTGCGGCCTGTATGGTCACTTGTGCCATTCTTTTTTTAGTATTCCGGGGTTGGATAGGCTGACAAAAAGTATGATCAACAGCACGATAAGCGACAGCTTTTGACTTTTTGTTTTGCAATGTGGGCCTGATCCGGATATCAGGTAGTTGCAGACAGTAATTCCTCAGCCGTTTTTGATCGGAGTCGAAGTGCCAGCACAATCAGCATAGCCGTAATCGTGCCCATCACGGTATAGGTGGCCTGGTAGCCTGTCGCGCCACCTCCTTGTGAGGCGGTGATGCCGCCGACCAGTGCTGCCCCAAGTAATTGACCTATGTTGATTGAGACATTGAGCAGACCCTGCGCGGCCCCGCGGTCTTCAGGCTTGGCCTCGTTCAGCACCACGACCCGCATGGGTGCTCCAAGTGCTGTCGCGAAACCCAGCCCTGCGATACAGCTGGCGGTAATAAACATTGCGACCGATACTTCCATCTGACCATAAAGCAAAAAGCCGATGGCAATGCAGGTAAGGCCAAACAAGACAAGGATGCGTGAACCGAGCTTGTTTACCAGCATGCCGGCAACAGGTGATGCAATAGTGGTGCAGGTTATTCCGGGCAGCAATAGCCAGGCGGCGTTGGCCTCGGTAATGCCCATGGCAGCTACGGCCAGTGCGGGGTAAAAGGCAGTGCCTGACTGCATGGCACCTAAGCCCATCGAGACGCTGGTTGCCATGGTGATTTGCCGGCTCTTAAAAAAAGCAGGGCTTGATGATCGGGTCGGCAGCCTTTTTTTCAAATTGCCAGCACCAGGGTGCGAGTACGATGAAGCCCAAAAGAAAAGGCCATACCAGCGGTGACATCAGGCTGGTCATGAACTGTCCGCTGTCAAAATTTGAGATGGCTATAGCCAATCCTGTTAGTCCCGAAAGACAGTGTTACTGCGCCGCCATAGTCGAAGGGCTTTGTGATCCTCGCCCAGAGTCCCTGTTGGCAGTAATCGCCATGCGCCGAATATTAATGCTATGGCAATGGGGATATTGATCAGAAATAACCACTGCCACGAATACTGCAGCAGGATGCCGCCCAGAACAGGGCCAATCATAAATGCGATGCCAAATACCGCACCCAGCATGCCTAGTGCGCCGCCACGTTTTTCTGGTGGAAAAAGTATCACCGATAACTTTCACTGCGACCGGGAAAATCCCGGCACCACCAAAACCCTGCACTGCACGACCTGCAAACAGCCATGCCGGCTCGGGGTCCCACTACTAACAATAAGGAGCCAATCGCAAACAGCAGTATGCTCGCAACATAAACAGGCCGGGGTCCTACACGGTCTGAAAGCTTGGCCAGTATCGGCGTGCCCACGAGCTGTGCCAAAACATACAGATTGAACAGCCATGCCAGGCCGCGACTTTCCATGCCGAACTCAGCCTGGATGGCAGGCAGCGCTGGCCCGATAATCGCCAGATCGAGTGCGCCCATCAGCACACCTGCCAGCAGTAACGCCATTAATGCTTTTAAATTAGTTCCTTCCATATAGCGAGTACTTTTGATGGTTAGTGACAGTGATCCGAATAGAGCAGCGAACTGGTCCGGGCGCAAAATGAGGCAGCGGATTATGCCTTTTAGTTGGCAATCTGAAGGGTGTGGCCCGCGTTTAATCCGCGTGTTGGACCGGCTCTTGATGATTCGCTGTTTTGGGAAAATCAGATCACGGGCCCGTATGACTAGTCGGGGCAAACTAAGCAGAGTTGGTTGCAGTGGTTTCCCTTCTGGGTGTTGCGGCAACATAGCGAAGCTAATATCCCTGCTAAGGGATTTGACGCTATAGTCTTCTGGAAATATTAAGAAGGGTTTGTAATCGTATGCGTAATCACCTGAGTCTTATTCTTAGTATCAAATTGCTGGTGGGGCTTATTGCTCCGCCTGTAGTGTGGGGTGCTGATGAACTGCAACTTGCCGTGGTTGCTGAGCCAACACGTATCTTGGCTATAAAAAGTATTATCAATTTTCGTGATATAGGTGGTTATGTGACTGTTGATGGTCGTAGCATCGCCTGGAGGAAAATATTCCGGTCCGGCGACTTTTCGCGTTTTTCCCCCAAAGAGCAGGCAGTTGTCAGTGCCTTAGGTATAGCTACGGTGATTGATTTACGGTCGGATAAGGAGCGCGTTCGCGGGCCATCACTTTGGTATGACGAGGCTGATCAGCCAGATATTATTTTGTTGCCAATTGGCGGTGGTGCTGCTGACTGGTCCAGTAAGCTGAGCAGGCAACTGCAAGAGGGCGGTTTTAGTCGGGAGGAAATCCATGCAACTTTTATCGAAATGTATGCAGCTATCCCCCTGGAAAATATGGCTGAATATTCAGCGCTGTTCACACAAATTCTTGCTAGTGATGATGCGCCGATATTGGTTCACTGCACCGCCGGTAAAGATCGCACCGGTATAGCGGCTGCATTGATTCTGTCTGCCCTTGATGTGCCGCGCGTAACCATCATGGAGGATTTCATGTTGACTAACGACGCTATCGATGTGGAGCTTATGTCGAAAATGCTGGCCTCGATTTTTTCCAAAAGTTCTGATCACGAGATTGATCCGATCGCTATTGAGCCTATGCTGATTGTGCAACCCATCTTTCTGGAAACCGCATTTGCAGCAATCGATGCAGAATATGGCTCAATGGACAACTATTTGCAGGATGCGCTAGGCCTGACTGCAGCCAGGCGCGCTCAGCTGAAAAAGGTATTGCTGGACTAAGTCTGCCGGTATCCGGTTGCAGTATTCAGGCGCCATGCATTGGACGTCGTCAAAGGATTCCGGACAGCAGGTGGTCTGATTGAGGATGTACGTACGTGGATCCAGCACAAAAAAGTTAAAGTGCCACTGATTAAAGCAGCCTAATCAGGTCCAGATGCCAATAGGGCGGGTGGGGGCACCGATATTTCCTGCTGAATTTCGCAGGCCGCCATTATTTGCTCGTCCTGCAGAAGAGTTAATTGCTGTGGGGTTTCCCAGCGGGCAAAGAAACTCTGGTCCTCAAGTGGTCCCATATCTGTACCAAAACTTATATCAAATAATAGCCGGTAAAGATTAATCAGATTGAAGCGCTCAGATTCCAGGCTGGTAAATTTTTTGCGGGTTGCCGGGTCGTCTGCATAGACCGCCAGAAAGGTATTGTATCGTTCACTAAGGCAGCTGCGCTCAAGATCTTCTGGATAGTAGTAGGCGCCACTTCCATGATCTCCATGAACCATAATAATTTTAGGTGCTGGAATATCCTGGATCAGTTTACGGGCATGCTTAATAAAAGCTCCATTAGCGTAGCGTAACTTCTCCAAATAACCCTGCTTGTATTCTTCAATAAGCTTCGGCTCACCCTTGTGTCCATGAGCGCCGTCTGACAGGGTGTTGAAATTTACCCACTGTTGGGTATCTTTTCCGTCACGATTAATGTTGAACGGCGGATGTGGGGCCAGTATGTGTTCGTGCAACAGAAAGGGTGTCTCCTGTTTACGGTAAAAGTCAGTTGTAAATGCATGGCGGAGATAGGCGTTATAGGGTGCCGGGCCAGGCTCTGATGCTCGTGGCAGAATATCAAGAAATATTAACAGGTTAGTCTCATAAGGATTCTTCCCTTCAGGTAAAAAATTTGGCCCAGACAGGGTAGAAAAATCGGGGTAAGGCAAGAAGTTATAGCCTGTCTCAACAGCCAGATAGTTATAGTTAAGCTCATTCAGTCGTTGCTGTATGGGGCCCTGCGTTACCATCAAACCAAGCATACCCCTTAGCTGGTTTAAATCTTTTCCCTTCAGTGGTCCTTGCCAGGACTGCAAATAGCTGCCAGAAAAAATTGATGCCATCGACAGCAGTGTCTGATTGTACGGCGTACGTACATTTTGACCTACGACAAACCCTAGTTGTTTTAGTTCGTCAGTGAACGGAGTATTGTCATGGCCAAAAATATTTAGCAGTGTGTCATTGCTCGCATAACCGTCGAGCACAATATGTACTATCGTTGGAAGTGCAGACAGATTCTGTGGTTTATCTGTCTTGATGCTGCTGAATGGTGATGTATCCAGTGAGTCGACATACTCAAACTTCATAGCCTGCTTAAAGCTTCCTATTGCAATAATAGGTTGAACAAGAACAACCAGCATCAATACATTTAATATGCGTGAGCAGTTGGGCCCGATTCGTTGTCGGCCCAGTAGCCACGTGGCAGCGAGAATGACAATGACAAACAGTATCTCTTTTTCAAGTTGTATACGAAAGTAGACTGTATATCCGACAATTAGTGTGGTTGCGAGTGCTACAAAATGTGCCCGACGAAATACCAGCCACAGGATAATATGCAGCAGGCCAACCAGCAAAGGGATAATAAGGAGTGAGCGTATGGCATCACTAAACAGATATAAAGATTGATTGTGTGCGAAATAATTTAGCGGGATATAGAGGCCAAACAGTATTGGATAGAGTGGCCAGCTTAGAAGATCATCCTTATTTAAGCGCATTATATTTCACCTGTACTGCCCCGTATCGCTATAGCGATTGAGAAGAGATATCTTCTTCCTCGACTGGGGTGTCAGCTTCGCTGTGTACAGTAGTGCGGCCAAATAATTTAGCCAGCGTCGATTTAATTTTGTAGTAATACGTCTTGATTGTTAGTGCAGCAGCAAAAATGCCGCCAATTAGAAACTGTAGTGCCATGCTGCCGGTGCCTGGGTCTACATATGCAAATACAGTTGCCGAGGGCACTGTTAGCAGCATGACAAAAGTAAATATTCGAGTAAAAATCATGAGGTTATTCCCTGTTTATGGGTGCACGCAGGGTCATCCCGTGGGCAATTAAATAGTAATAGGCTTCCCGGTAGGCGCAGGCGCTCAGTTCACATGAATTCAGCTGGGACCGTAAGGAACCAGTTCACATAACCCGGCGGGGTGGTGTGGGTCAGTGGCCTCAGGCCATGTTTACTCAGGTGCGGGTAGCAGTGGTACGGTGTCGTGTACCCAGTTTTTTGAAGTGCGTCGCTCAGGTGAGGGGATTGCGTAGGCTATATCGCCGGTTTTATTGCGTATGGCCCTGAGGTCCATACGCCATCCCTGTTTTTCCAGATTTTTCAAGAACTTTCTGTAAGCCCCGATACATTCATCACCGACGGTAAGGATTTCTTTGCTTGCCGTTTCGGGTGTTCGAATCGGGTAGAGCTCACTCACAATTTTGATATCTTCGTCGGCTATTGCCAGATTAATTTGCAGAAGTTTTTCGTCACTTTCTTCTTCAAGCATACAGTTACGTAAATTGATAAAGAATATCCGGGTGTGACTGTCATCTACAGGCTGTTCAAAAAAGTACTGCACAAAGCAGTTGTATTTAGAGAGAGTGATGGTGGTGACCAGCGTGTTGGGCCCATAGTGATATGAACTGGCGCCGAAGTGCGAGAGGTCGTCATCATCACGAAGGTGTTCCAGTTGAACTGTGCCGGCTTTTGGCGGATCCATACGAACATGGACCTTGGTGCCCCATTGGTCCGTATCTACCGTCATACGGTCGGGGCGGAAGCGGATATTCCCCTGCAACGCGTGGACAAATTCATTATGAACCGGGTCGAGACCGTTCTCTATTGAGCGCTCGTAATAGGCGTTAAGGTCGAATATGGTCAGGCCACTGGCGCGCCAGCCTTCCTGATCCCATTCTGGAATTTCATACAGGGGGGGGCGATCCTCCTCCGGTTGATCGCCGAGGAATGCAAAGATAATTCCATACCGCTCTACAGTGGGGTAGCTGTCCACTTTGGCGCGGGCCGGGATATTGCTGCCTTCTTTAAGTGCCGGGATGTGTTTACAGCGGCCAGTGCCATCAAATTGCCACCCATGATACGGGCAGGCCAGCTGGCCATTGACTAATTTGCCACCGCTCAATGAGCCACCACGATGAATGCAGGTATCTGCCAGTACATGGGCCCGGCCAGCTGTATCGCGAAATGCAACAAATGGGAGTCCAAGTATCTGCGCGCGCAGCGGCGTGTCACCCGTTAATTCATCTGCGATACAGACGGGATACCAAAAGTTTATATACATGGAGCCAGCGCCTTTACAATATTTTTGTAGACCAATAGTAACCCGGCAGTACGGTTTGCGTAATGGCTTCACTTCTATGGGGCTTGGGAGGGTGTTTTTGGCTGAATCCTTTTGTAGAATAGGCGTATGAGTGAATCTCGCTGGACTGTGGATCCGGATATTGATGCTTTTCTCGAGACTATGGAGTTACCACCAGCTCCATTTATGGAGCATCTTAGGGCGGAGCGTATGCCACTTGAAAAGGCGGCGCCGACAGTGGGCAGCCCGGCGCCGGCATTTAGTGCCGAGAGTCTGGCTGCTAATGGTGCTCAGACTGGTGAGTTTGTCAGCCTGGCTGATTTTGCCGGGCGCCCTCTGGCGCTGATATTTGGTAGCTACACCTGCCCCGTATACCGTGGCCAGATCAAACGCTTTAGTGAGATTTATGCACAGCTTAATAAGCGACTGGCCTTTTTACTTATCTATATAAGTGAAGCGCATCCAGAGGATGGCTGGCAGGTGGGAATTAATCATATGCAGGGTGTGATTTACGATCAGCCACTGGATAGTGTGACGCGAGCGGCTATCGCTGCAGACTGCATGGCTGATACAAAAATGCGTATACCGGTCGCCATCGACAATATGGAGAATACGATCAGTTGCGCCTACTCGGCTTCTCCTGAGCGCCTGTATCTGATTGACGGTGACGGTATTGTCCGGTATCGCTCAGCTATGGGGCCCTTCAGGATGGATGCGATCGAAGCCTGGTGCAACGCGCTGCAGGGCTGAGATAGAGTTTTGGCTATGCTGTGATGTGGGGATGCCCGGCCGGACAGAGGCTGATGTCTGCTGCTATAATCGCCCGCTGAAATTGCCGGCTTAACCGGCCAATCCCTGAATATAAAATACAAGCTTAAAAGGCGGGATGCTATGTCGATTTATGATGACCAACTAAACAAAGTCCGTACCCAGCAGGGTTTTATTGCCGCGCTGGATCAAAGTGGCGGCAGCACGCCGAAAGCTTTAGCCCTGTACGGTGTAGGTAAAGACGCCTACAGCAATGATGAGGAAATGTTCGCGGCCGTCCATGCCATGCGCACACGTATTGTTACCAGCCCTGCTTTTAACGGCGACCGTATCCTGGGAGCCATTTTATTCGAGAATACGCTGGATAGTGATATTGAAGGCAAAAGCTCTTCCAATTACCTCTGGCATGAAAAAAATGTGGCTCCGTTTCTGAAAGTGGATAAAGGTCTGGCTGACGAGGATGATGGTGTACAGATCATGAAGCCTATGCCAGAGCTCGCCAAATTACTTGAAAAAGCCAGGGCACAAAATGTGTTTGGTACCAAAATGCGCTCGGTCATTAAATCGGCCAGTCCAGCTGGTATTGAGCGCGTCGTTGCTCAGCAGTTTGAGATTGGCAGGCAGATTATTGCTGCTGGTCTGACACCGATTATCGAACCAGAAGTTGATATTAATGCACCGGATAAGGCTGAAGCAGAAGTACTGCTGCGTGAGCAGTTGTTGGCGCATCTCGGTCAGTTGAATGGTGATGAACTGGTTATTTTCAAACTGACCTTACCAGAGCAGGCTAATTTCTATGCAGACTGCCTGAGTCATCCGAATATGTTGAGGATGGTGGCATTATCAGGCGGCTATCCACGTGAAGAAGCTAATCGCCGGCTGGCAGAAAACAACGGTATGGTTGCAAGTTTCTCACGTGCTTTGACGGAAGGTTTGTCAGCACAGCAGACGGAACTTGAATTTAATAGGATGCTGGATGAGTCAATAGAAACGATCTACCAGGCATCCCGCACTTAAACAGGTGCGGGTGTTCTGACTGAGAAAGCCCGCAAAGTGCGGGCTTTTTTAATTCTATGGGTTACCAGTAAGGCAATACGCTTAACATTTTTATGCGCCAGGCTATAAAACTATGGGGCCTGTGCAGTCGCCAGTATTACCCAAAGGAGTCAGTCATGTCTGCAGAAGATAATAAAAAACTTATACATGAAGTTATTGAGGTTATCTTTAATCAACAAGACCTCGACCGTCTGGAAGAGTTTTTTACCGAGGACTTTTTCAATCATGATGGATTTCCCGGGGCGCCAACCGGTCCAGCTGCTTTCCGGGCCTATTTGCCGATGATGAAAGAGGCCTTTCCTGATCGGATACTTACGCCTGAATTTACTCTGTGTGATGGTGATCGGGTTGTCTCTCGTACCATTACCGAGGGGACCATGACGGGTCCATTTATGGGTATACCTGCTACCGGGAAACCTTATCGAATCACCGCTACGGATACCTATCAGATCCGGGATGGGAAGATCTGCGCTCGCTGGGGTAACGAAGATTCACTGGGCATGATGCAACAGCTGGGGTTGATGGAAGGTGGCTGGCGAACAGCGACTAATGATGATGCCGGATCGCTTGAAGGTGACTATGGCAATAGCTGACTGGCTGCGTCTACAGCTTATGGGCGCTATCCATGCTGTGCTATAACATTTAGATGTACGAAGCCCTCCTGATTCTTCATCTGTTGCTGTTTTGCTACTGGCTCGGCGGCGACATCGGTGTATTTTATTCGTCCGGCTTTGCGGCTAATCCAAAATTAAGTATCGAGGCTCGCATGACAGCAGCCAATATCATGCTTAATCTGGATATTGTCCCGCGCCTGTGTGCTGCCGTAATGCTGACTGTTGGAGGGTTGCTCAGTCAGTTTGTTGGGGTCGCTCATCCGGTTTGGCAACTCACTGCGATTATTCTGCTGGCACCACTCTGGATGGCGATGGAATTGATCATGCATTTCAGCCACGACACACCACTAGGGCAGGGGGTGGCCAGATTCGATAACCCTTTCAAGTGCGGTCTTATGCTTGCATGCGTGGTGTCGGTTGTTTGGTCCTTCTCTACAGGCCGTCTTGATGAAGCACCGTGGGTGGGATACAAAATTCTGGTGTTTGCGGCCATCATATTCTGTAGTTTGATGATTAACCAAACCATCGGCCCCTATATTATTGGTATCCAGCGAATTGCCGCCGGAAAGATTGATGCTGTTGAAGATGCCGCAATGGCCGCAAGCCTGAAACGGGCGAAGTGGGCTGTGATCGGAATCTGGATTGGTTTGGTCATTGAGGTTTTATTGGGCGTTGTTAAACCGGGAGCATAGTTTGACGTCCGGCATGAAAGTAATTTCATTATTTGTAGCCTTGGTGGCCGTAATGGTGAGTGGCTGTACGGATGATGCGCACGAATCTGTAGTCGCAAATATAACTGCAGCCCGGGTTGTTGCTGACAACGAACCGCAAAACTGGCTGGTGCATGGCCGCGACTATGCGGAGCAACGCTTCAGCCCGCTGGCGCAGATCAATGCTGAAAATATTGCTGAACTGGGACTTGCCTGGTTTCTTGATCTGGGCACCGACCGTGGGCTTGAGGCGACACCGATAGTTGTCGACGGTGTCATGTATGTCAGTGCGGCATGGAATATTGTTCATGCGATCAATGCCCGGACTGGTGAGTTGCTGTGGCGTTATGACCCACAGGTATCGCGCTCCTGGGTAGCAGAACATGCTTGTTGTGATGCGGTTAGTCGCGGTGTGGCCGTGTGGGAAGCTAAAGTAATTGCCGCCACCCTGGACGGTCGCCTCATCGCACTGGATGCTGATAACGGTGAGTTGCTCTGGAGTACATTAACAATTGACCCGACCAGGCCCTACACTATTACCGGCGCACCCCGGGTAGTCAAAGGCAACGTCATCATCGGCAACTCGGGGGCGGACTATGGTGTGCGTGGTTATATTTCGGCATTTGATGCTGAATCCGGCAAACTAGTCTGGCGTTTCTACACGGTGCCAGGGGACCCTTCGGAACCACAGGAAAGTGCGGCACTTGAGATGGCCGTGCAAACCTGGCAGGGCGATGAGTGGCTCAAGACTGGCGGTGGTGGCACTGTCTGGAACTCCATGGCTTTCGATCCAGAGCTAAACCTGCTGTATTTTGGTGTCGGCAACGGCACACCCTGGAGTCGTGAACTGCGCAGTCCGGGTGGCGGCGATAATCTGTTCCTGTCATCAGTCGTTGCGGTCAATCCGGATAACGGCAACTACGCCTGGCACTACCAGACGACCCCCGGGGAGTCATGGAATTATTCTGCTGTCGAGTCAATGGTACTGACCGAACTGGTCATTAACGATGTAACACGTAAAGTTCTGATTCAGGCGCCGAAGAACGGCTTCTTTTATGTGCTGGATCGTGAGACCGGTGAGCTGCTTTCTGCTGAGAAGTACATTCCGTTGAACTGGGCCAGTCACGTGGATAGGGTGACGGGTCGCCCGGTAGAATATCCGTATGCACATTATAAGGATCAGGGGCGGCTGATTGTCCCCGGTCCATCGGGGGGGCATAGCTGGCACCCGATGGCCTACAGCCCGAATACTCAGTTGGCGTATATCCCCGCACTGAGTGTGCCCGGGTACTACAACCATGATGGCGGCTATTCATATAAACCCGGTTTTCAGAACACAGGTATTGAAGAGGGCGTTGCAGATTATCGTGCGCTTAACCCACAGGGCGAACGACAAAAGCTTCGTTTTGGCGTGCAGCTACTGGCATGGGATCCACTGACCCAGTCAAAACGCTGGAATGTCGATCACGGTGACCTCGGTGGAGGCGTCCTGGCCACGGCCGGCAATCTCATTTTTCAGGGCTTGGGTAGCGGTGAGTTCATTGCGTACACAGCAACTGATGGAAAAAAACTCTGGAGCTTTGCAAGTGGTACGACCATTATGGCTGGCCCGGTTAGTTATGCGGTGGATGGTGAGCAATACATTGCCGTGCTGGCCGGCCGCGGTGGTGGTGCTGGGCTGGTTGGCGGGCCAATGGGGAAAGCCTGGCAGGGTGTGGTCAACGAAAATCGCGTGCTGGTGTTCAAACTGAGCGGAGCCGCAACATTGCCCGAGCGTCGCACATTTGTTCAGGCAGTCGCTGTCCCCGATAACCTGTATGCCCTTGCGGATGACACAGAGTTGGTTGCAACAGGTCAAAAATTTTATGAACAGTATTGCTACATGTGCCACGGGCTGGAGGCTATGTCGGGAGGTGTGATCCCGGATCTGCGCTTTGCCAGTCCGCAGGCTTTTGCAGATTGGGAGTCGATAGTTATGGGTGGTAGCCGCGCGGGTCTTGGCATGCGATCCTTTGCGGGTGTAATGACGAAGGCCGATGCGCTCGCGATTCGTGCCTACATAGTTGATAAAGCGGTGAAGTTGCGTTGAGGCAGGTGAGGCGTTGCCCTTCCGGTTTGGTAGTGAGCAAAGCGAATGATGTGAATCTGACATCCTGTTTAATTCGGGCATAGAGGAAGTTTGATGGCAATTTGGCATACTAAGGTTGGGCAACCGGAAATTGTTCCAAAGTTTATGCACTGGCTGGAGCAGCGCAATCCGGGTGAAACTGAATTTCATCAGGCGGTCTATGAAGTGGGCATTAATGTACTGCCCTATCTGATTGAGCATCCCAAATACATGGATGCAGCCATATTTGGTCGTCTCACCGAACCTGATCGTATTATTTCATTTCGGATCGCGTGGGAAAATGATGCCGGCAAAGTTCAGATTAACCGCGGGTATCGCGTACAGCATTGCAATGCGATAGGTCCTTACAAAGGCGGCATACGTTTTCACCCAAGCGTGAACCAGAGCATTTTGAAATTTCTTGCATTTGAGCAGACCTTCAAAAACAGTCTCACTGGTCTGCCCATGGGTGGTGGCAAAGGCGGTGCCGATTTTGATCCTAAAGGTAAATCTGATGCGGAAGTGATGCGCTTTTGCCAGGCCTTCATGACCGAGTTGTATCGGTATATTGGTCCGCATACGGACGTTCCGGCTGGTGATATTGGTGTTGGCGGGCGTGAGATCAGTTACATGTTCGGGCAATACAAGCGATTAAGGAATGAGTTTACCGGGGTGATGACCGGCAAGGGTCTGGCTTATGGTGGTAGTGAAATCCGTGTCGAAGCCACGGGCTATGGTTGTGTCTATATGATGGAAGACATGCTCCGGCACCGTAGCCAAAACCTCGAAGGTAAAATAGCTGTTATATCGGGGTCGGGCAATGTTGCCCTATATGCCGCCGATAAGCTGATTGAGCTGGGTGCAAAACCTGTAACGCTGTCGGATTCTTCCGGGTTTATTTATGACCCCAATGGAATTGATAGTGAAAAACTTGCATACGTAAAGGAACTTAAAGATGTTCGGCGCGGGCGTATTGCTGAGTATGCGGAAGAGTTCGGGGTTGAATATCACGCTGGTAAACGCCCCTGGCAGGTGCCGTGTGATATTGCGTTTCCTTGTGCTACTCAGAATGAGCTGAACGTAGAAGATGCAAACAGCCTGTTGAAAAACGGCTGTATAGGCGTATCTGAAGGTGCCAATATGCCCTCCGGGCAGAGTGCCATTGATGCATTTCAGTCGGCAAAAATTTTGTTTGCACCCAGCAAGGCGGCCAATGCGGGTGGCGTGGCCGTTTCGGGTCTGGAAATGACCCAGAACAGTATCCGTATGTCATGGAGTCGTGAGGAACTGAATACGCAATTACGAAGTATCATGGGTGATATTCACTACCGCTGTGAAAAATATGGGCGTGAGAGTGACGATTATGTGAATTACCTTAAGGGAGCAAATATTGCAGGTTTTGTAAAAGTAGCGGATGCGATGCTCGCTTATGGCGTGATGTAATTGTGTTTTTAGCCGTTGGCACCGGCTGTAAGTGCCTGTACCTGAATATTTAGAATTTCTGATGAAGGGTGAGCTGGGATTAGTGCTGGGCTGAAATATCGCACGATTATCCGATCACAATTATTGTGATAGCGCTAGTACTAACCAGTATTCCCCGGAAAGTAGTGGTAAATTAATATTGCTTAAATGTGTGAACCCGCAAAATTTGACTAAAGTATTTGAGAGGAAATAATGAATCAATCCGGCCCCGCAGAACTTCGTGAGCGACTTGAAATGCATAAAGCCGAACTTGTTGAGCGAATCAGCAAGATCAGGGCGGATGTTGGTGGCGGGTTGGAGGCAGATTCATCCGAGCAGGCGACGCAGCTGGAAAATATGGAGGTTTTGAACGCCCTGGTGCAAGAGGGCGAAGATGAGCTGGGCCAGATAAAAGCGGCATTACGCCGCCTGGATGATGATACCTATGGTGCATGTGTTACATGTGGCGAGGCTATTGGCCATGAGCGATTAGAGGCGCGACCCTATTCCAGTGAGTGCATTAAGTGTGCGAGTAGTCACGATTGAGTTGGTGCACAGCGGTATCAGATACAAATTTATTGTCGCATGGATAAACTTGCCAGCAACAGTTTCGGGACAATTTCGATTGATGTCGCACATGCCCTGTACACCCCCATGGGAATATACGACTGGCGACTGAACTTTATCCAGCAGCTCGTCAACCAATGCTGGTTAGGCATGAGCAATATCTAAAATTATCCCCAGTTCCTGCAGGTGCAAGGAGTGCTTGGCTCTCTGGGGTAATACCGTGCTGCTCGACAACTATCAGGATGCGATACTGGTCTGATGGTTGTAGCTAAATACGCTCTGAAAGGCTGGCTTGATCGCTGGTGGTTTGCCGGCCAGGATGCGTGCTTTATCAAATAATGTATTTTGCCCTGCATAAAAACGAGCTATTAGCCCCTCATCAAGGCCGTAAAGGCGCTGCATTATCTGGCGTCGTTGTGCCGGTTCCGCAGCGAGAAATAACGTCCGGTTCATTGCCCGGTAAAAAGCAGTGTGTTGCCAGAGTGCGGTACTGTGCTGGCGGGTGCAATGATAAACCGATGCAGCGGACCAGTCTTCCAGCGTCGCCAATTTATCGGCGAGTGAAACGGCACTGGGCAGAGAGTAGCCGGTTGAGGGGTGAAACAGTGCCGCTCGTAGTCCGGAGCGTGCCACGGGGGTAGGGTCTTCATCCCAGTATGCATGAATGTTGCCGCCCAGCGTGATGGGTAATACACCTTCTTCGGTGCGGAGCAGATCTACGATGCGCCAACCCTCGCTGGCAGCATAACGCGCGATTTCATCACCATAGATTTCCGCTGTGATCGATGGCCCATCGCTATAATGCGTATCTTCAATTAATAAGACATTTTCTGAAAATGGCAGTGTATAAAAAAAGCGATAGCCGTCATCCTGCATCACGGTCGCATCCATGATGACGGGTTCCGTTAGCCCGTGTGGTGATTCCAGTTCTACAATCCAGCCGACAAATTTTTGGAAACGAACATCTAAATGCGGGCTGGATGTTGCTCCCGTGCCATCGATGACCGCATTCGCGGAGATTCTAGTGCCATCGGCAAGCGTGACGCCATCGGGCCGCGTATCAAAGACGCTGGTATCACACCAGATCCGGTCACCAATTTTGTCGTCTGCAACCTGCGCAAGCTGTTCAGACGTGATGCTGTGATAAGAGCCAGGCAGTATGCGGTCCAGCTCCGGGAAGCGCACCGTGGTGTTTTCCCAGTTATAGGTAATGAGCGGTTTAATCCATTCGTGTTCGGCAGCGGTCAGATCAGAGCCGTGAAACGACCAGGTGTGGTGGCCGCCAAGATCAGCTGCCTGTTCCAGCATGATGACATTCAGAGAGGGTTGTATTTCCGCCAGGCGCAGCGCAATTAATGTATTGGCAAGTCCGCCGCCAACCAGTATTAGATCCGGATTACTCATGGGGTGTTGTCCGTGCTTGCGATAGCGCCGGGTACTATGCTGGTTGATGCGGCGCTGACCCCAGCAAGATGAGTGTTGTTGGCGCGGCCGCGAAATTGCGCCATGACTTTGCCGTGCGTAGCGAATAGCAGCAGGCAAGCTGCATCGGTGTTGGGCGCGTAGGGCTGTGCCCGGGCACTTATTGTAAAGAGGCTGAAAAGGGTAAAAAGCGATCTGGCTAACATGCAGTTATTATCAACTGAATTTGCTGTAGACCCTAATACGGGTTGACTGCGAGGCTGGGGCCGGTTCAGGGCCAGCGAGTGTCTGCAGTGCCTTGCTGCGCTCAAACAATTACTATACTTAACATTGCGGTTAAACTGACAGCTTTGAAGGCTCTGAAAGTTGCGCCCTCACATGCATAGAGGCTGGTAGTGCCAACCGTTAAGTTAAATGGAAACCGGAAAATAATACCCTTGCCATGATATGGATCATCCTTGTTCTGCTGCTACTTGCGTGTATCACCTTGCCCGGTATCTGGGTCAAGCGGGTACTCAGGCAATACAGTGAGCCAGCTGACCGTTATCGTGACCAGGGCAGTGGGGCTGAACTGGCTCGTCATCTGCTTGATCGTTTTGAACTATCGAAAGTCAAGGTTGAGGAAACCGCTGCCGGTGATCATTATGATCCACAGGCCAAAGCAGTTCGGTTGTCTCCCGGGAACTATAACGGCTACTCGCTGACCGCGATAACGGTTGCAACGCATGAAGTCGGCCATGCGATTCAGGATGCACGTAATGAAGTTTTGTTTAACATGCGTCAACGGCTTGTGCATGCGGCTATTAAAGGTGAACGAGTTGGGAGCATTCTGCTAATTGCCGCACCAATTATTATGTTGGTTACACGAATTCCACAGGCCGGGTTGTTGGCGGTACTTATAGCCATTGGCTCTATGGCCCTTGGTACACTCGTCCATTTGATGACGCTGCCGGTAGAGTTCGATGCAAGTTTTAGCAAGGCATTGCCCTTGCTGGAAGAGGGTGGATACCTGCATGAAGGTGATCAGCCACATGCACGGCGAATTCTCAAGGCTGCTGCCCTTACCTACGTTGCAGGATCACTTGCCAGCCTGCTTAACCTGGGGCGCTGGTTGATGGTATTGCGGCGTTAAGGTTGAAGTGACTGCTGCTGCCGGCGACATTTATTTGTCATTCTTATGCTGTGTGCGCGAATGTGCTGGCCGTCCTGCGAAAGTAAATCTGTGGTCTTTAAAGAACTACTGAATAAACAATATGCTCTGCGCTAAGGTGGAGCATCTGAGGTATTAGCTGTCTTACGGGAGTAAATATGTTTTCTATCGGGTATTTAATTATTGCTGTTATAGATATAGGCGTGCTTATTTGGGCGCTGAAATTACGCAAAGAGTACCCGAGTACAGCGCTGCTTTTGGCAACGATACCGCTGTACTTAATGTGGTTTGACAACCTGACTATCGGTCTGGGCAGTACTTTGGGTGACGGTGATGTCCTGAAGGCCATGAATACTGTGCGCTTCCTGGCCCACTATATCTGCCTGCCTATGACATTTATCGCGATAGGCTCGATGGCAAAACAGGCAGGGTTCGGTTGGGCGCAGCCAAAAATAGTAATGGCAGCCTTTTGTCTGTTGGCCTCATATTTTATTGTCCATGATCTGTGGTTGTTTTACGCTGCGACTTTCTACCCCTCTTGTTTCGCAGACACACTGCGCTATACCACCCATATTTCAGAATTTACCGCCTGCAGTCCGGATGCCGAGATTGGTGTCGGCCGCCGTATCAGCCCGATCCCGGCCATTACCCTGAGCAATATGCTGATCCTTTTTGGTATCTATCTCTGGTGGAAGATCGGATACAAGTGGCTGTTTCTGGGTGCGCTGGGTGCTACTGCATTTTTCGCAGTGCCGTTTGGCAGCACCGGTGGCATCGTCGGCAATGTAGGTGAGCCTGTAATAAGCGTCGTCATCCTGGCGACGGCAGTTCACATTACGAAAAAATTTGGGTCGCGGTAGCTGTCTGTCCCAGGTATCACATTTAGAAAGAATCTAATTTCTTGCCCGGAGATATTGCTGAAGGTGGGAGGAATTTGTACTGGAGCCCCCTGTCCCTTTACACCGCAGTTCATCTGTATCTGTTGCCCCATCTCACCTGTCGGTAACGGTAGTTAAACTGCAGACCCTCAGTGCCGGGTCTTTAGGGTCCGCAATCGGGCGGTATTTGCACTTTGCCCCGCGTTCTGTAATAAAAGCTTAGCAGCAAAATATTAGGGGTGATATTTGTGACTAGCCTGAAGTGTTCGAGAGCCATCTTTATGGTTGCGATTGCAGCTGTTCCCTTAGTAGTTCCAGTTGAACAGGGCTGGGCTCAGGTGATTGAAGAAATTATCGTCACCACACGTCATAAGGAGGAAAATCTGCAGACAGTTCCGATTGCCGTGACGGCAATTAGTGGAGATATGATCCAACGGCAGGGCATTACAAATATGTTTCAGCTTGCAGAGCTTGATCCCAGTGTGTCATTTGATACTTCTTATGGTCCCGGCGATACGCGAGTCTCTATTCGCGGTTTGTCGAATACACGTGGCCGATCCAATGTCGCTTTCCTTGTTGATGGCGTCGATGTGACTTCAGAAAACCAGATCGCCCCGGGTTCTGGCTTGCTTGCCAATCAACGGCTGTTAACCGATGTCGAGCGCATCGAAATTGTCAAGGGCCCGCAAAATGCCTTGTATGGGCGTGCCGCGTTCGCAGGTGCAATCGCCTATACGACCAAGATCCTACCGATACATTGACAGCAAATTTGGGGGTCAATGCCGCCCAGGGCAATCAGTTCGATCTGATGGGTGCTGTTTCGGGCCCTATTACCGACACGCTTGGCTTTCGCGTTGACGGCGTTACGTGGACATCGGATGGTCGTTACACCAACAGTGTTTCAGGTGCCGACATAGGCGGTGGTGAGGGCTGGGGAGGGTCCGGTATGCTGCGCTGGGAGCCTGCCGACAGCTTTGATATAAAGCTGCGCATGGCCTACAGCGAGGATGAATATACCCCTCGTCCGACAGTGGTGCCTGTTTATGATTCATTCTCGGCATATCCGCAAGAGATGATTGATGCCGGTATCGGTGTGGGTGGCCCGTTCTTCGCCGGCCAGGAACTGGGGGCCGGTTAATCACGGGACATTCTGTCCGGATCTGGGGGTCTGGAATGATGGTAATCCCAATGATCCTGATTTTGCTAACACACTGCCGGGGGGTGGGCGCCCGGAACCCCCGGTATATGCCAGCCTGAAAACATGGGCTCAGTATCAGATCTGCCTAACGGGAAAAACTCCCATTACACATAGCGAGACCCTTTACGGTACTGAGCAGCCAGGCTCGACACTCGACATGTTTCGTACCAGCCTGACGGCAAACTGGGATATCAGTGCGGGTACCTTTACGTTCATTGGTGGCTACACCGATGCAGACCAGACTGATATCCATGATCAGGATTTTACGGCGTATTTGCGTCCGGACAGGATCGGTACCAACGACCCGTTCTTTGACTATGGGGACACCCTGAGTATCGGTCACATGCAGACTGATACTGAAACAAATACCCGTCAGATAAGTGGCGAGATTCGTTTCGCCACCAATTTTGAGGGCCCGGTAAATGCGACGGTTGGCTATCTCAGGTGGGATCAGAAGGTCAGTACGCTTGATCGTAACTATATTGCCAACTGCATGATGTCTGCAGCCGATTATACGCCCGGCTCAGAGAATGTCTTTACCGGTCTGCCCAGCTTAAGGGAAGAGGCTATTTCAACTAATTGTGATGGGCAGAGAGTGAGTAATCCGCAGCAGCTTGGTAACCAGTTTATTATTGGTGAATCAGTCGATAACTGGCAGGAATATATGCGCCAATTTCTGGTTACCGAAGATACTGTTGGCTTTGATCCGCGTACAGTTCTGGTGCCAGGACGGATTCCGGGTGCGCCCTGGGTCTCTGATACAGACCATCAGTCTATTTATGCGCAGTTGTCCTGGGATATTAGCGAAACCCTGAGCTTGACGGGTGAGGCGCGCTGGGTGGATGAAACCTTTGATATCACCAGGCCAAATCAGTCGTCATGTGGCAATATTTCAACAGCATTTGGTGCGGACGGTCGTGATTCGATATTAAGTGCCTGGCTAAAGGAAGGAACCGGTCCCGGTCCCTCCGACCCGCCCATTTTTCAGCCGGTACCGGATCTCAACTGCGTATCAGTAACTGGTTTTGCAAGTGGTATTGGTGCCAACTGGGGGATTATCGAGGGTTCCGTGTCTGATGAGTTCATCGTTCCGAAAGCGACGCTCGAATGGTTTATCAGCGACTCCCATATGACTTACTTCAGCTGGGCCAAGGCACAGAAGCCGGGCGGTATTAATCAGGGGGCCGCAGGGGGGTCACCTGTAACCATTGATGATCTGGCATTTGATGCTGAAAAGATGACTACCTGGGAGCTGGGGGCCAAGACCAGCTGGGAAGCAGCCGGGACGCTTATTGCCAACGGTGCATTCTTCTTTAATGACTACACCGATAAACAGGTTGCGACCCAGGAGCTTAGCGTCTGCCCTGAGCCGCGGCCGCTCGGCTGTGTCCCCGGTTCACTGCAGCCGCGGGTGGCCAACGCGGCAGCGGCCGCAGTGGTGGGTTTTGAGGTTGACCTGAACTGGTTTCCTGCCGCAGTTGAGGGCTTAAGTTTGCGACTTGCCTATACCTTTCAGGATGCGACCTATACCGACTACACTGATGATACGCAGTCGGCCGTACGGCCCGCAAACTACGGCAGTTGCCCGGTAGTGTCTAAGGGTGGTGAAGCTTTCTGCGCACTGGATCTCAGCGGTCATGACCTGGAGCGCCAGGCACCTAATGCCTTCAGCGGCAATTTTGGTTATGTACGGCCATTGCCTAATGGCCTGACAGAATGGTTTGTTGAAGGGGATGCATCATATACGGACAAACGTTATCTCGATGCAGATAATTACAATTATTTCGACTCATTCTGGCTGGTTAATTTTCGTGTGGGCTTGCAAACAGATACATGGGACGTCGTAGTGTTTCTGGACAATGCCTTTGATGATGATACCTTTCGTACCGGAGGTCCCGGCCCGGATTTCGCACTACAGAATACCCGGCTTGGTTTCATCGGCGGGCTGGGCGTTAACGGCTATTTCGGGATAATGCCTGATCCAAGAACCCTCGGCGTACGCACTAATTTCCGTTTTGGTGCTAATTGAGTTCAATAAATTCGATTGTCTTCTGTGCGAGCTCAATTGGGGCATCCTCTATTAAAAAGAATCCGGTATCAGGGTAGGCTTCATGTGGTTGCCCTGCGGTACCGGGTATCTGCTCATGGAATTCTTTGGGGTTAAAACCACGCGTTGCCAGCCGTTCACTGATTAATGTAAGCGTGGGCTTGTCCCAGTTCGCGAGAGCATCCCATGCTTCGCGATTGGGCGCAGTTGCCGGGTGCAGAAAGGTTGCCGGAATCATGAGTGGCATACGTCGCGGACCTGCCTTGTAGCTTTCATCCGGATAGGGTGCGTCCAGTCCTGTGAGGGTGATGGCGTCGAGTTCGTTGTCGGTCATTTCGGCGACCATACTGCTGATTGGAAATTCATCAGGAGCATAGATATACCGTCGCCAACCCGCAACCCATAGGGCGCTGAAGAGTCCTTTCGCGCGTGGCATTGTCGTCGTGCAAAGTACAAGTCGCGAGAATATATCGGGATAGTTCACTGCTACACGCAAACCGAAATAGCCGCCCCAGTCGAACAGGAAGCCGGTTGCATTATTAATATTTAATGTGAGTAGCGTAGCTTCCAGCCATTCGACATGCTTCTGGAAGCTGTGTGCTTCCCAGTCCGCAGGTTTGTCCGAGCGGCCAAAGCCAACCAGGTCTGGAGCAATGATTCGGTAACCAGCTGAAGTAAACAGCGGGATCATCTTTCTGAATGAATAGCTCCATGTCGCCTGACCATGCAACAGGATAATTACTTCTCCGTCACGTGGTCCTTCATCAAGATAGTGCACACGGAGGGCACCCAAATCCGGATCATTTATCTCGATGTAGTGTGGCTCAAACGGAAAATCAGTCAGTGCGGTAAATCTCTGATCAGGCGTTCGCAGTAGCGGATTTTCCGGGTTGTAGTTCGCGGCGTTACCACGTGACGTGACATCCTGGTGGTTCCACATGGCCAGGGCGAACAGACCTATAACAATGACTGTAGCAACTGCACCCGCTTTGAGTAGCTTTGCCATCGGGTCAGTGTAGCACTAGTGCCAGATACCGGTTGGCGGGCCTGCTCCTTAAAAATATCTGGTTTAACTCGTCGCATAACAATGCTAGTTTGGCTTTGTCACCCGTATTGAGTCTGCCCTCATGTCCGGTATCGTACTTATTATTTGTTTGTCCCTCATTGCTGTGGGCATATTGTTATTTAACCGCCTGGTTAAAGATCGCAACCGGGTGCGCTCCGCCTGGAGTGACATTGATGTCCAGCTGACGCGCCGGCATGACCTGGTTCCCCGGTTGGTTGAAGCTGTTAAAGCCTATGCAGGTCACGAGCGCGCCACTATGGAGGCGGTTACTGAACTGCGCAATCAATCTACTGTTGCCGAGCGACTGGTTGATAAGGCCAGGTTTGAAGATCAACTTGAGGCAGGCGTGCATAAATTATTGCTACTTGCCGAAGCCTATCCCGACTTGAAAGCCAATCAGAATTTTCTTGAGCTGCAAAATGAACTGGTCGAAGTTGAAGACCACCTGCAATATGCCAGACGTTTTTATAATGGTGCGGTGCGAATGCTGAATACCCGGGTGGAGACCGTTCCTGATGTAGCTATCGCAAAAATATTTCAGTTCCAATCCGCTGAATTTTTTATAGCTGAAAATCGCGATACGCCCGAGGTCAGGCTCTGATGTTTCGTCTACATAATTTGTGGCTGGTGGTTGCCACTTGTTTCTTGCTGCTGCAAACGGCATCTGCTCGTGAACAGATCATCAGTTTTCATAGTGATATAGAGGTGCTGGCGGACAGCTCGATGGCTGTTACCGAAACCATTCGTGTGCTGGCAGAAGGCGACCAGATCCGTCGTGGTATCTACCGTGATTTTCCTACTGACTATCGTGATCGCCTGAATAATCAGATCCAGGTGGAGTTTACGGTTGAAAAGGTAACGCGTGATGGTTACAGCGAAGCTTTTTTTACCGAGAAATATGCCAATGGTGTGCGCGTGTATGTGGGGAATGCAGACAGGCTGCTTCCATCGGGTGAGTACGAGTATGCGATTAGCTATCGGACATCTCGCCAGCTGGGTTACTTCGCTGATCATGATGAGCTTTACTGGAATGTGACTGGCAATGGCTGGGGGTTTGCGATACAGCATGCCAGCGCCAGAATCAGACTGCCTGCAGGCATTATCGCAACGGCGATGGCGATTGAGGGCTATACCGGCCCCTTTGGCTCGCAAGGGCAGGATTACTCGGCACAGGTAACGGGTGATGGCGAGGCGATGATAAATACCACGCGGCCTTTGCAGCCTGGCGAAGGTCTGACCGTGGTGGTGAGTTGGCCCAAGGGTATCGTGGTTGAACCCACCGCAATTGAGCGTGCCGGTTTTCTGCTTCAGGACAACCGTGGACTGATTATTGTGCTCTTCGGATTGGCTTTGATGGTTGGGTATCTTTGCTATGCCTGGTCCCGATATGGGCGTGATCCGGAGGCGGGGCCTGTCTTTCCTCACTATGATCCGCCACCCAAACTATCGGCGGGAGCATGTCGCTATATCCAGCAAATGTCCCATGATCATGAGGCTTTCTCGGCTGCAGTACTGAGTCTGGCGGTAAAAGGCTATATCACTATTCATGAGGGCCGCACCGAGGCGCTGGAGGCAGCTACGGGTGGGTCACTCTATGACAAGGCCATTGATAAATTATCGCCGCGGCAAAAAAAACTATTGGGCCCATTGCTGGAGCTTGCTGAGGATGCGCTTGAGGCAGCCTATGACAACACCTTTGTGTTGGAGAAGCATGAAAATATCACCGGGCTTGCCAGGTTGGGGCCGGGTGAGAAAGCGGTACTAAAGAAGTTATTTGTGACCGAAAAATACCTGGTGCTAACCAATACGAACCACCAGATTATCCGTGCAGCAATACGTGCGCATGATGCTGCCCTTAAAAAGTTTTACCAAAGAGTCTATTTCCTCACCAATGTTGGTCTTATGGTGCCGGCACTACTGATCGCAGGCCTGACTTTGCTGGTTGTGGTCACGACAGAGGAGCTATCGCCACTGACTATCATCTGCATGGCTTTGGCATTGCCGTTGCTGGCTGTATTCGGTTATCTGATGAAGGTGCCTACGGTATACGGTCGTAAAACCATGGATCGAATCGACGGGTTCAGAATGTATCTTGCGGTAGCAGAGGCCGAAGATCTGCAGCGTGTTGAAGGGATAGCAGGTGCGAGTCCGGATAAGACAGCAGAACTTTTCGAGCGCTATTTGCCTTACGCAGTTGCACTGGATGTTGCGCAACCCTGGGCTGATCAGTTTGAACGTCTGTTTATGGGCATCTCAGCTAAAAACGGGGCAAGCTACCACCCTGGTTGGTATAACGGTGCCAAGCCTGTTCATAACTTCAGTAGCTTTACTACGGCCATGACAGGGTCACTGGCAACTGCGATCAGTTCATCATCCACAGCACCTGGTTCTTCCTCAGGCGGCGGGGGTGGGGGGTCGTCAGGCGGCGGTGGCGGTGGTGGTGGCGGCGGTGGTTGGTAAGCTATGTTGTAATCAATGCGGTTGGTTGCCAATTAAAGCTCTAAGGTAGAATCCATATCTGTGCCGACCCGGTTCAGTGCCTGAGTTCATCCTGAACTAATAGTATTTTAATAAGTATAGCCGTCGGGTGCGGTAGAAAAGGATTTACATGGAAAACAAGAACCGTAAAGCAGTCATGGCGTTATTGTTTGTTGGTGTGTTGATGGGCGCACTAGATCTTGCGATTATCGGGCCGGCATTGCCGGCGATACAGACTGAGTTTAATCTCGACAATCGCAATTTGTCCTGGCTGTTTAATATCTATGTTTTGGCCCAGTTACTTGGCACACCGCTATTCGCCAAGGCCTCTGATAAATACGGGCGGCGTATAGTCTACATGGTGTGTGTTACGGGATTTGGCATCGGATCGCTGATGCTGGTCATGGCAGCTAATTATGAAACGCTGTTGCTGGGGCGCATGGTGCAGGGATTGGGTGCGAGCGGAATATTTCCGGTTGCAGCTGCGGTTATTGGTGATACCTTTCCTAAAGAAAAGCAGGGTAGTGCACTGGGGTTAATAGGTGCGGTATTCGGGCTGGCATTCCTTATCGGACCTGTGCTGGGAGGCATTCTGCTTCGTTATTCCTGGCAGTGGTTATTTATCATCAATTTGCCTGTTGCAGTCGGATTGCTTATAGCCGCATGGCGACTGTTGCCGGCTGGCAGCAGCAAGGAACAGTTACCATTTGATTGGGCAGGTGGCGTCCTGCTGACCGTATCGTTGTTTGGTATTGCGGTGGGTGTTACCAACCTGGATACCTCTGCTTTTGCAGCCAGCTTTACAAGTTATATTGTGTGGCCATTCCTGCTGATCGGCATTATTTTGTTGCCGGTCTTCTGGCGCGTGGAAAAACGTGCAGCTGACCCGATCATACGACCTTCATTTTTTGATGTTCGCCAGATACGGCTAGTGATGACAATTGCTGCGGGTATCGGCATGGTTGAGTGTGCGCAGGTATTTTTTCCGGCGCTGGGTGTTGCGGGTTTGGGTGTTTCCGAAAGTACCGCGGCCTGGCTCATGCTTCCCGGTGTATTCGTGATGATGATTGTTTCTCCGGTGGCAGGAAAAGTTGTGGATGCAATTGGCCCAACTCGTGTGATTCAGGCTGCGCTGCCCGTGGTGCTCATTGGCCTTCTGATTTATACCCTTTTCGATGTGACCTACCTGACCTTTATAGGTGGCGGCATGATCGTCGGCTTAGGCCTTGCTGCTGTGCTGGGTGCACCCTTACGGTATATCGTGCTTGAAGAAGCTCGAGCTGAGGATCGTGCTTCAACACAGGGTTTACTCAATATTTTTCTTGCGATAGGTCAGTTGAGTGGTGCGGCAATCGTCGGAGCTGTGGCAACCTCGGTGGGTGGTGGCACAGTGGGTTATCAGAATGCGATTGGTGTGCTGGCCGGGATTACGCTGCTTATATGTATGGTTGCGCTGTTGCTGAAGCGCAGGGTGTCATCTGCAGTTGCAGTCTGATTAAGCCAGATAGATTTTGTCGCGCATATGTAGCGTACGGTTCTTTCGAACACTGCCGTGATTAGTCCCTAGCAGCGGTAGTCGGAATTCAGTCAGGTATGGTTGGTGTTCTGGTTAAGATTGCTATTCAGCAGTCCGGCTTAGACTGATCAAATTTAGGTACTCATCTGACATTTCAGTGAGTTGTGTGGCTGCAGTCGGGTCGTCCAAAAGATTATTAGTCTCACCCGGATCTAGAGTCAGATTGTAAAGATCTGTAAACTCTATATTAAGTTGTGGATCTGCAAGGTCGGAGTCAACAATCAGTTTCCACAAGTTAGGATACTGATCGCGTTTATATAAAGCATGGCTAGCCATCCCGTACACTTGCTCTGTTGACATGCCCTGGACGATCATATGGTCGCGCACAACCGGTCCATTGGAAGTGAGCAGGACATGGCGATAGCTGAAGCTGTCATTAGCCTGGTCGATGGGTAGTTGCACGCCCGTCAAGTCAGCGAGTGTTGCCATGAGATCCTGGGAACCAATAATCTGTCCGGTTGAGCGGCCCGGCTGAATAATCGAGCCCGCATCTGTGCCATCTCCCCAGCGCATGACCAGAGGTGCTTTATGTCCGCCTTCATATATCTGGAGCTTGTAGCCCCGTAAAGGGATACCATTTTCGACCCCCTGTGCATTTATATGCTGGTCACCAGCCGGGCCTGTTTCGATACGTTCACCGATTCCCGAGTAACCTGCTTGTGTGTTCTGTCTATTTGGGCCGTTGTCACTCGTAAAGATGATCAAGGTATTGTTCAGCAAGCCTTCATCGTCGAGTTTTGCTATTAGCGTTCCAAGTATTACATCGGTCTCATAGACGACATCTGTGCGTTCTGAAATAGGTGTGGCATTTGCTATGGTTGTACCGGGCATCCCGATTTCAACTTCTGTTGGATTGCCCGCATTAAAAATTGGTGGTGGTGTCCAGGGCGTATGTGGTTCTGGTGTTGCCATATACAGAAAGAATGGCCTGTTAGTTCCTTGCTCAATATTGTCATTCAGATGCTGGTCGATAAAATTAAGGGCGCGGTTCGTAAGGATCGGGCCAACTTGTCGGCTGTCGTAGTTATCCATGGCTTTGCCACCGTTGCCGATCGTGCCGCCATTGAATTGCTGACCATTGGTGACGCTTACCATGTGTGCTCGAGCATCCGTCATAGTTTCGAAATGGCTAAATTGCTCTGTCACCATGTCATAGCGGGTCAAACGATCATTTTCAAAATAGAAAAACGGGCCTTTGCCAACCCCTCCAGGCAGTAAAAAGGAATAGTCAAAACCAAACTGGGTAGGGCCATGATCAAAATTGCGAGTAAAATCTATATCAGCGAAAATATTGGTATACGTTGTTCCTGCTTCATTCCAGAAGGCACCGCCATTGTGGAGCTTGCCTATGAAACCGGTGCGGTAATTAGCGGATTGCAGAGTGTGCCCCAGCGTCTGCTGCCCAGGAATGATCATTGTATTGGGGTCCAGCGATTTCCAGACGCCCCCGGGCTTGCGCCCCCGGTGAGGATAATTTCCGGTTAATAGTGAATAGCGAGTAGGGGAGCAGGTCGCAGCAGCGGCATGAGCGTTGTCAAACCGGATTCCTGCATTTGCAAGTGCTGTGAGATTTGGCATCGGGATTGCGGAGCCCGGATTATAGATCGGCGCATCGCCCTGACCCATATCATCTACCATGATAAGTAATACGTTTGGGAGGGTAATATCGACGGTTACCGTATCTGATGTCGCCACCCCGTCACTTACACGGTAGGAAAATGAATCATAGCCCGTGAATTCTGAATTGGGTGTATAGCTAAAATATCCATCGTTACCAAAATTTAACAGCCCATTCGTTACATTACTCACCAAAGTTGCTGTTAGGGGGTCGCCATCAATGTCGTTGTCATTGGCCATTACCCCCGGCGCAGAGCGTGTAATGGATGTGCCATGAGCAATGCTGAATATATCCGCATTGGCGACCGGGAGATCATTCACCGCCTCGACAGAGATGCTGACTGTGTTGATGTTGTTGAGGCTGTCTCTGTAGCTGAAATTGTCCAGACCAAAAAAGTTGGGCTCCGGGGTGTAGGAGAAGGAGCCATCGGCAGCCAGATCCAGCGTTCCATTCACGACGTCGCTGTCCAGAGCAGTAAATCCTGGCTGGGCAGATTCTGTTACCTGTAGTGTTGTATCTTCGGCTACAAAAAACGCTTCACCGTCTGCATCACGATAATTTACTGCTTCGTCGTGGCAATTAGGGCAGTCAGGCGTGGTAACTGAATCAATGCCACTGACCGGGCTGCCTGTATATAGCGGTCCGGTTGAGACGGCGCTGGTGTCTTCGCAGACAATGCCTGTCTGTGGGATTGCAAAGGTTAGAACAAGGTCAGCATCGCCATCGCTGTCTATATCCCGCACCGCGGTCGGCAAATAATTGGCATCGGGCGACGCAAGTCCGGTTCCAAAGCGGACTGATGTGGGGTCAATCTGCGTAGCATCAAAATTTACCGCATCACCGTCTGCAATACTGGTTGAAAGTACTGCAACATCAAGTGATTTGTTGGTGCTTGTGGTGTCAATGAAGTTCGTGGAATCTGCCGGGCCCACATCAAGCGTGATCGAGCCTGCCGGAGAGGTCAGGCATACGGCCAATAAACCAATACTACTCAGTAGCCTTTTTTGCACTTTTGTGTTGCGCACCCCATTGCGCACTCCCTTGTTAATACTACGTGAAGTGCGTGGCTATGGGAATTGTTGCGGTGCCAGCTCAATGTGGCCGTTGCTAATGAATAATTATGTTATATATTAACGCCTTAGCATTAGTATAGTTCGCTGATGCCTGACCTGGCCGCATAAGCAAACCAGGGGTTAATCGGCTGCAGATAGGGCCGCTGTTTTGCAGCGAAGGGGCTTGCCAGTATGTGTAACTGCCAGTCGGTGGCTATAGCGTGAAACTGCGATTGTAGGTCTGCAATTCATCGTACAAGTCGAGCACAGGGGCAGGCAGACTTACGTCATCAATATTGCTGCTGATCTGGTTACGCAATTCAGGGTCAAAAAATTCACGGGCCCTGGGGGCGTGCTTCGGGTCCAGACCTAATGCGATGAGTTTGTTCAGGGTGTCGTTGAGATAGGTCTCCGGATCCTGGTCAAAGTCTACTAATGCAAAGCCATACTGCCGTACCAGTTCCATCAGGCGCTGGTTATATTGATACCAGAGGTTCCAGCTGTCCTCCAACGGTGCGCCATCGCGATTATTCAGTGACAGGGCAACGCGATGCGGGTGTCTGAAAGTACCAATAAATTTTGGACTCTTAATCGCATCCAGCCATAAAGGCAGCGTGAACAATGTCCGGGTAT